>Ga0210044_10000369_pt1 | contig 67773 bp, 69 predicted proteins | sample CryGey13umfilter_2_FD_183959 | JGI IMG/M metagenome (GOLD analysis project Ga0210044, IMG submission 183959) | Groundwater microbial communities from aquifer in Utah, USA - Crystal Geyser 4/9/14 3 um filter (SPAdes) (version 2) | ecosystem: Environmental > Aquatic > Deep subsurface >... | reverse complement strand
TGGATGGTTTTGATGGAAAGCTCACCAGCAGCAAATGGGCAACCATTGCCAAGTGCTCGCCAGACACCGCCCTGCGCGACATCACTGAATTGATTGTGCTGGGCGCACTGCGCAAGACGCCGGGTGGAGGACGCAGCACGGCCTACGAAATCGCCGGTTGAGTATGGGATGACCAACTGGGAAAATTTGCCGAAATTTGCCAACACCAGAGATGCAAATTTGCATCTCTGCCAGCAAAGCCAAGGGCGACCCATACAACACCCAGTTTTACAATGCCCCACACCGCCCGATCACTGAAATCCAAATTCGCAAAACCATTCATGCACCCACCGCATGCCAGTAAAAATCAGGCAGCAAGCCCAACCCACACAGAGTGCTGCTTTAAGCCCAGGCCCTGGCGTGGTGGGGAATGCCGACGTGGCCGGTGCGCAAGCAGAACCGATTGGGGAAGGCGTTTTGGTGGCTGAGCCCTAAAAGCCATCAGCCGTTGATGCGAGTAGTGCTGATAGCGATGGGACATCGGAATGAGCAAGCCCAAACCACGGCAGTCGCCCAGGAAAAGCGAGGTCTCACTTGTCCGTTCATCAGCGGCCGAATACCTGACCTTTGTCGCCGCAACTGGTAGTGCAGAGACCAGCGTGGAGATGCGTTATGAAGACGAGAATATTTGGCTGACACAGAAGATGATGGCCACGGTCTACGATGTGTCGGTGCCCGCCATCAACCAGCACCTCAAGCGAATTTTTGCTGATAACGAACTCGACGAGGCGGCAGTTATTAAGCAGTACTTAACCACTGCCGCCGATGGCAAGAACTATCAGATCAAGCATTACAGCCTGCAGGCCATCATCGCCGTCGGCTTCAAAATCGAAAATGAACGTCCAGTTCAATTCCGCAAGTGGGCCAACCAGATCGTCAAGGATTACACGATTCAGGGCTGGGCCATGGATGTGGACCGACTGAAACACGGCGGCAGCATCTTGGGCGTTGATTTTTTTGAGCGCCAACTGGAAAAAGTTCGGGAGATACGGCTTTCGGAACGCAAGTTTTACCAGAAAATCACCGACATCTACGCCACCTCGCTGGACTATGACCCAACGGCCACGGCGACCAAGCGATTTTTTGCGGCGGTTCAGAACAAACTGCACTATGCGATCCACGGCCAGACAGCGGCAGAGGCCATTGGGGATCGTGCGGATCATAAAAAGGCAAACATGGGCTTGACCAGTTGGGATGGCGCACCCCACGGGAAAATCCACAAATACGATGTCTCCATCGCCAAGAAGTACCTGTCGGAGTTCGAGTTGGCACAGATGCAGCGGATAACCCCGTCGAGATCAATGGCGTTCAGGTTGAATTCTGGCTTTTTGTAATCCTTGCCCAAGCGGTGCCTGTCATGGGGAAAGGCGGCGCAGCAACGTCAAGTTCAGGGCTTGGCGACACCTCATTAGGGTAAACCCTTGAGGGGTTGCGTAACAATGTTGTCAGTGACAAAGGAGTGCGGACAAATGTTTATTTAGCCATCCCTTGGCCTACCGGGTTGTCCGCAGCCGACGGCTTTATGCCCGGAGTCGTCAAAGTTTGAAGATGCGATTTAAAGCAGCAGCAAAATGATGGAGCCAACCAACGATGAAGTCCAGGTTAAATATGCCGGCAATGCCTGCCCGGTAGCAGACAGAAGGCACAACGCAAATCTGTAGCGTTCTGTAACCGCGCCGCTGGTGTCTTTGCACGTTCCCGGTCTGCGACTCGGTATCTCGACCCCACTGGTATCAGATCGTGGCGCCCGCGTGCTTATGGAATGCGCCGCCGTATACTGGCTTGACCACTGAAGTGGAACCGGTTTTGATTTGTGCAACGACCCCAACGGGAGTTACGTTTTATGATGCCAAGGGAAAATCCAGAGGAATCGCCAGAGCGTGACCTGACTGACGTCAGCCTGCGTGAGGAACGCGAAGAAGCTGATCGGGAGATGATTGCGCACCGATTCGCCACAGAAAAGCATGCTGATGCAGTCGTGGAACAGGCCCGAGAAACCGCCGACGCTGTGCTGGTCGCGGCCCGCGAAAAAGTGGACAAAACCGTGGACGCCGCAGCAACGCGCAGCGTGCAGGCGGCAATTGCCGAGGATCGGGACGTCGAAGACGCAACTTTGTGTGACGAACGAGCCTTAGCAGATGAGACCCTTCGACACGAACGCGAGGCAAGGGCCAGCTTGCGAACGCGCCTTTTGCCGCATGAGCGCGACGCCACCGACCAATATCTGCTCACCGAGCGCGCCCGCTCCGACGACGCCCTTGCTACCCGGGACGATTTTCTCGGCATGGTCGCCCACGACCTGCGCGATTTGCTGAACGGAATTGTGGTGAGTTCGCAGCTACTTGCCCAAAAACTCGAGAAACACAGCGACAGTGAGCGCTTGTTGTTAGAGACCACACGTATCGAGCGCTACGGCGCGCGCATGAACCGCCTGATTGGTGATCTGGTTGATGTTGCCAGCATTGATGCCGGCAAACTCGCCATGCAGACGGGTGAGGGCGACGTTGCCTCACTGGTGCTTGAGGCGGTTGAGGTACTTCAGATCACGGCATCGGCAAAGGGCGTGTCCCTAGCGGTGCAGGATGTACGAGAACCTTTCCTGGCGGAGTTTGATCACGATCGTCTTCTGCAAGTGCTCGCCAACCTGATCGCCAATTCGATCAAGTTCACGCCCAAGGGTGGCAATATCTGCGTTCACTGCAAACGCGTGGGCGAGTCGCTTGAATTTTGTGTGGACGACACCGGTGAAGGCATCCCTGCAGCGATGTTAGAGGCCGTATTCGAGCGTTTCTGGCAGGTCGGCAAGAACGACCGGCGTGGATTGGGACTGGGCCTGTACATTTCGCGGTGCATTGTGGAGGCCCATGGTGGCCACATCCGGGCGGAAAGCAGCCCGGGCCAGGGTACGCGGATGTATTTCACTTTACCCGTCAGCGCCAACCACAATCCCTGAAGCCGTTTCGCGTTTGCACAAGCACTCGTAGCCTGCTTTGCCGTTGCCATTTGCCTCAGACATTCGCGATTGGGTTTCGGTGCGCTCACGCCGGCAGCCACCGTTGCGTTGGACCAATCCAGCATGGGCTGGGCTGAACACGGTGACTGCGACTGCCGCTGGATGCCGGGCGCACGCTTGCCTTCTGTCTGGGCACGCGCAACTCGTTCGTTGTGCTGCCGTTCACGCTGGCTTTGCCTGCCGGCTGGGAGACCACCGTGGTGGTGGTCGTGTTCCAGTCGCTGGTTGAATTGTTCGGCATGGTGTTTTATCTGTGGTGGTTGCCGCGCCATTTATTCAAGTAGGCGCTGCTGCGCCAGCCAACCGGCCGTGATTAACGGCCCGGGCGGCTCGATCCGCTGATTTTCAGCCGGATGCTTCTGACGTCAAGCCCTTTCACGCGCAGATGCGCCTCGAAAGCGGGCACCAGCTGGCGCAGTTTGGCTGCTGTGGTGGTGTTGCTCAGCAGCAGGCACCAGACCCCATCGTCGAGCGGACCCGCGATCACGTTGGGCCGGAGCATGTCGGGGATCAGGGGGAATATCGCGTCTAGGCGCGCCTTGGATGCGCGGTTCAGCGCCATCAGCTTGGCCAGGCTGACATTGTTCTGGCTGGCTTGCAGCAAGGTGACAGATGGCTGGCGTCGAGTCATGTTGATACGGGATGATGGCAAATGCGACTGATTATCAAGGATGCCCGTGCGGACGAAATAGCCACCAGTGGATCAGACAGCCGCTTGGTGTGCTTGCTCAGTAGGCGGGTAAAATCGGCTTTTTTGTTGGTGCTGTCCCTAGTTTGACTTCGGTTGCACCGCCCCCATTTCAGTCAGATTGTAAAAACAGGATTGCGTTGCAGGATTGACCACAAAGGTCGGAACTGCGCGCCAGTATTCATGCCCATCCACTTTCTCACCAAAATTTTCGGCAGTCGCAATGACCGCCTGATCAAAAAATACCGCAACACGGTAGCCAGGATCAATGCCATGGAAGCCGACCTGGAAAAGCTTTCCGACGAAGACCTGCGCGCCAAAACCGAGGCCTTCAAGGATCGCGTGGCCAAGGGTGAATCGCTCGATGCGCTGTTGCCAGAGGCCTTTGCCGTGGTGCGCGAGGGCTCCAAACGTGTCATGAAAATGCGACCATTCGATGTGCAATTGCTCGGCGGCATGTCGCTGCACAACGGCAAGATTTCCGAAATGGGCACCGGTGAGGGCAAAACCCTGACCGCCACCTTGCCCGTTTACCTGAATGCCCTGAGCGGCCAGGGCGTGCACGTGGTCACGGTCAACGACTACCTGGCCAATCGCGATGCCCAGTGGATGGGCCGGCTGTACAACTTTTTGGGTTTGTCGGTGGGTATCAACCTGCCCAACATGTCGCGGGAAGAAAAGCAGGCTGCTTACCGCTCTGACATCACCTACGGCACCAACAACGAATACGGCTTTGACTACCTGCGCGACAACATGGTCTATGAGGCCGGCGACCGGGTGCAGCGCGGCCTGAATTACGCCATCGTCGATGAGGTGGATTCCATTTTGATCGACGAGGCGCGCACGCCGCTCATCATCAGCGGCCAGGCCGAAGACCAGACCGATTTGTATGTGGCCATCAACCGCATCGTGCCGCAACTGGAGCAACAAGAGGGCGAGGCCGACCCGCACACCGGCGAGGGCATCACCAAGGTGGGCGACTTTACCCTGGACGAAAAAACCCGCCAGGTGTTTCTGACCGAACGCGGCCACGAAAACGCCGAGCGCATTTTGTTCGAGATGGGCCTGATCCCCGAAGGCGCCAGCCTGTACGACCCGGCCAACATCACGCTGATGCACCATTTGTACGCGGCGTTGCGGGCCAACCGCTTGTACTTGCGTGACCAACATTACGTGGTGCAGGACGGCGAGGTGGTGATCGTCGACGAGTTCACCGGGCGCCTGATGAGCGGGAGGCGCTGGAGCGAGGGCTTGCACCAGGCGGTGGAAGCCAAGGAAGGCGTGGCGATCCAGCCGGAAAACCAGACCATGGCGTCGATCACGTTCCAGAACTACTTCCGGCTCTATGGCAAGCTGGCCGGCATGACTGGCACGGCGGATACCGAAGCCTACGAGTTCCAGGAGATTTATGGTCTTGAGACCGTGGTCATGCCGCCCAACAAGCCCAGTCGCCGTGACGACCAGCTTGACCGCGTCTACAAGACCACCAAAGAAAAATACGACGCCGCCATCCAAGACATTCGCGAATGTTATGAGCGCGGCCAGCCGGTTCTGGTGGGCACCACCTCGATCGAAAATTCCGAAATCATTGCCGAGTTGCTGGAAAAAGCCAAGCTGCCGCACCAGGTGCTCAACGCCAAACAGCACGCCCGCGAAGCCGACATCGTGGCGCAAGCGGGCCGCGCCAAGATGATCACCATCGCCACCAACATGGCGGGCCGCGGCACCGACATCGTGCTGGGTGGCAACATCAGCAAAACCCTTGAGATGATCGAGGCTGACGAAACGCTCGATGCCGCGCAGAAGCAGCAGCAGATAGACGCCGTGAACGCCCAATGGGCCAAAGACCACGAACAGGTGAATGCGCTGGGCGGCCTGCGCATCATCGCTACCGAGCGCCATGAGTCGCGCCGCATCGACAACCAGTTGCGCGGCCGCTCGGGGCGCCAGGGCGACCCGGGTTCGTCGCGCTTTTACCTGAGTCTGGACGACGCGCTGATGCGCATCTTTGCCGGTGAGCGCGTCAAGGCGATCATGGACAAGCTCAAGATGCCCGAGGGCGAGGCCATCGAGGCCGGCATGGTCACGCGCAGCATTGAGAGCGCCCAACGCAAGGTGGAAGCGCGCAACTTCGACATGCGCAAGCAACTGCTCGAATACGACGACGTGGCCAACGACCAGCGCAAGGTGATTTACCAGCAGCGCAACGAAATTCTGGACGCGACCGACCTGTCGGCGCAAATCCAGTCGCTGCGCGAGGGCTGCTTTGAGGACGTGGTGCGCCAGTACGTGCCGGTGGAGTCGGTGGAAGAGCAGTGGAACTTGTCGGCCCTTGAGCGCGTTTTGTCCGATGAGTGGCAGCTTACCCTGCCGCTGCAACACCAGGTGAATGCCGCCAGTGCCATCACCGACCATGACCTTCTGGACACCGTGCGCAACCATGCCAACACCGTGTTTGACGAAAAGGTGGCCTTGGTGGGATTGGAAAACTTCACCCAGTTCGAGCGCATGGTGCTGCTGCAAACCATCGACAGCAACTGGCGCGACCACCTGAGTTCACTGGACTACCTGCGCCAGGGCATTCACCTGCGCGGCTACGCCCAGAAGCAGCCCAAGCAGGAGTACAAGCGCGAAGCCTTCGAGCTCTTTGGCCAGATGCTCGACGCCGTCAAGAACGAAGTCACCAAGGTTTTGATGACGGTGCGCATCCAGTCCAATGAAGAAGCCGCCGCCGCAGCCGCCGAGCTGGAAAACCGTGCCGAACGCGTCAGCAACGTCACCTACAGCGCACCCACCGAGACCGGTGAAGTGCAAATCAAGATCGACGAAACCACGATGCCAGTGGAAGTGCCACGCGTGGGCCGCAACGAACCCTGCCCCTGCGGCAGCGGCAAGAAATACAAGCACTGCCACGGCAAGCTGGCCTGAAAGCCCGTCATGTCCGTTCATCTGCCTCCCCCCAACCCCACCGAGTTGTTCCCCATTGCCGGGGTGCGCATCGGCGTTACCGAAGCTGGCATCCGCAAGGCCGGTCGCAAGGACCTGAGCGTGGTGCTGCTCGACGACGGCGCCTCGGTGGCCGGCGTGTTCACGCAAAACCGCTTTTGCGCGGCCCCGGTACAGTTGTGCCGCGAGCATCTGGCCTTGGGTGAGGGCATTCGCGCCATGCTGATTAACACCGGCAACGCCAATGCCGGCACCGGTGAAGACGGCCTGACACGCGCTTTGCACACTTGCCAGGCTCTGGCCGACAAGCTGGGTGTGACCAAGCAACAGGTACTGCCGTTTTCGACCGGCGTCATCATGGAAACCCTGCCCATCGAACGCATTGAAGCCGGGCTCGATGCCGCCATTGCCGATGCCAAAGCGGACAACTGGCTGCGCGCAGCAGAAGCCATCATGACCACCGACACCGTGCCTAAAGCCTTTGGTGCGCAGGTAATGATTGACGGCGTGCGCGTGAGCATCACCGGCATCAGCAAGGGTGCCGGCATGATCCGCCCCAATATGGCGACGATGCTGGGTTTCATGGCCACCGATGCCTGCGTTAGCCGGGGGCTGATGAAACAACTGGCGCTGGAATTGGCCGAGGGTTCGTTCAACCGCGTCACGGTCGATGGCGACACCTCGACCAACGACTCGTTTGTGGTGATCGCCACCAACCAGGCGGCGCATGCGCCGATCACCTCGCTGGACAGCGCCGCTGGCCAGGCGCTCAAGACTGCCATGCTCGGCGTGGCGCGCCAACTGGCGCAAGCCATTGTGCGTGACGGTGAAGGTGCGACCAAGTTCATCACGATCGTGGTCGAAGGCGGCAAGACGTCGGCCGAATGCCGCCAGGTGGCTTATGCGATTGCGCATTCGCCGCTGGTCAAGACCGCATTCTTTGCCAGCGACCCCAATCTGGGCCGCATTCTGGCCGCCGTGGGCTATGCCGGCATTGCCGATCTGGACCAGACCGGTATCGATTTGTACCTCAACGAGGTGCTGGTGGCGCGCAAGGGCGGGCGTAACCCGGACTACCGCGAAGAAGACGGCCAGCGCGTCATGCAGCAAGCTGAAATCACAGTGCGCGTGAGCCTGGGCCGTGGCGCCGCCTTCGATACGGTCTGGACTTGCGACTTGAGCCACGACTATGTGTCGATCAACGCCGATTACCGCTCATGAACGCGAGTTTCGAGCACTTGCTGCTGCGTGCCGAGCAGCTCATCACCCGCATCGAACTGGTTTTGCCACAAGCGCCCAGCCAACCTGACTGGAACGCGTCAACTGCCTTTAGATACCGCAAGCGCAGCTCCGGCCGCGCCACGCTGGAGCCGGTGCGCCATGTGGGCGCCATGGCGCTGACCGACCTGAAGGAAATCGAGCCACAAAAGGAAAAAATCCATCGCAACACACACCAGTTTGTCAACGGCCAACCGGCCAACAATGTGCTGCTGACCGGCGCGCGGGGCACCGGCAAATCATCCTTGATTCGCGCTTGCCTGAACGAATTTGCTGCACAGCGCCTGCGCTTGATCGAGGTGGACAAGGCCGACCTGATCGACCTGCCTGATATTGTGGACCTGGTGTCGGAGCAGCCGTACAAGTTCATTGTGTTTTGTGACGATCTGAGCTTTGACGAGGGCGAACCCGGCTACAAAGCGCTCAAGTCGATCCTGGACGGCTCGGTGGCCGCCACCACCGCCAACGTGCTGATTTACGCCACCAGCAACCGGCGCCACCTGTTGCCTGAGTACATGAAGGAAAACCTCAGCTACACGCATACCGCTGACGGCGAGGTGCATCCGGGCGAGGGTGTGGAAGAAAAAATTTCTTTGTCGGAGCGTTTTGGCCTCTGGGTAAGTTTTTACCCGTTCTCCCAAGACGAATACCTGACCATCGTGGCCCAGTGGTTGGCCTCTTTTGGCGTGCCGACTGCCGCCATCGAAGCTGCGCGTGCTCAAGCGCTGGTGTGGGCGCTGGAGCGCGGTTCGCGCAGCGGTCGCGTGGCCTACCAATTTGCCCGTGACTACGCCGGCCAGCACGCTGTGTTGGCATGAGCCAGCAAGTCAGGTCGTCCGCAACGCTGGTGGCTGATGCTGCCGAGCCACGCCAGGGAGGTGAGAGCCGCACCGTGGTCGATGTGGCGGTGGGCGTGCTGATCCGCCCTGACGGCAATTTCTTGCTGACTTCGCGCCCGGTGGGTAAGGTTTACGCCGGCTACTGGGAATTTCCCGGTGGTAAGTTCGAACCCGGCGAGTCAGTGCAGCAGGCGCTGCAACGCGAACTGAACGAAGAGCTTGGCCTTCACATTGATATTGACGGCATTGAGCCCTGGCGGCAGGAACTGGTGGACTATCCGCACGCCCTGGTGCGCCTGCATTTTTGCAAGGTTTGGGCCTGGTCGGGTGAGTTGCAAATGCGCGAGGCCCAGTCTTTTGCATGGCAGCATCTGCCAGTCACGGTGAGTCCGGTGTTGCCCGGTACAGTGCCGGTGCTGCAGTGGCTGACCCAGGAGCGCGGCGCTTAAACCGGGGCTATTCCGGCAAAAAATCTTCAGGCGGCGCCTTGACGGGCACGGCAAATTGCTCACTGGCCCAAGCGCCCAGGTCAATCTGCTTGCAGCGCTCCGAGCAAAACGGGCGATAGCGGTTGCTGGCCGCATAAATGCTGATGCCACCACAGCCCGGGCAAGTGACGATCTTGGTGGGCAGGGAGGTCTCAGCGGCAGGCTGGATCATGCGCACAGGGCCAGCTCCAGGCTGACATCTTCGGTGACGGTTTGCAGGCGGTTGTCTTCGCCTTGATGCATCAGCCGCACCGACACCATCAGCCGGTTGCCGCTGATTTCGGGCACCATGTCCAGCGCTTCATCAAGCGCCAGTCGCAGCAGCAAAAAGGTGCGCCCTTGCGGCAGGTTTTGTTGCAACTGCCCGTTGTTGACAATGACTTTTTGCGGTGCGCCAGAGTCGCGCAACAATTTGAGCAACAGAAATACGGTATCGGCCATCGGCTTGAGGGACAGGGTCCACTGCTGCAACTGGGACTGCCTGAGCGCACTGGGTTTGTGCTGCCACGCGTGGTAGGCGGGCAAATCGAACCCACAGGTGCCGCCGGGGATCACGATACGGCTGCGAATGGCCATGAGCCATTCGTTTTCGCTCAAGGTCTGGCCTATTTTGCCGGGCAGGTTGTTCAGGGTTTCAAAGCACAAGTCGAGTTGTCCGATCACCGCATCGAGCACTGACTCGGCAATGGCCGGGTTGCCGCGGTAGCTGTCAAGGGTGTGTTTTTGCTTGTCCAGGTCTTTCAGCAGATCGGATTTGAGGTCGGAGCGCGTGCTCACCTCAAGAATCTCGAACAGCGTTGCCAGCGCAAAGTGGTGATCCATGGCGTCGGTGCGCGGCAGCAACTGCTGCAGGCGAAGGAAAAGATGCTCCAGCCGCAGATAGGTGCGAATGCGTTCTTGCAGTGGGAATTCGTAAAGGATCACGCTAGGGTTCAATCGGTCAAGTCGTAAAACGTAATGATAGCTTGAAGCGAGGCGCCAGGGCCGCCACCGCCAGTCGCAAATCCTCAAGCGTCATGCCCTCATTGAAGATCACACTGTCTGCCGCCTTCAGGCGGCGCAGGCGGCTGCTCTGGTTCGCCATGATGGCCTCGACTGCGGCGCGCGGCATGGCATTGCGCGCCATGACACGCGCAATCTGGGTGTCCGCCAGGCAGTCCACCACCAGCACATGGTCCACCTTTTGGCGCCAGGTGGCTGACTCCACCAACAACGGGACATCGAAAACCAGGCAGGGATGACCGGCCGCCTGGGCTACTTGGGCCTGGCGCCAGGTTTCTTCAGTCACCAGCGGGTGGATGATGGCTTCGAGTTGTTGCCGGGCTGCCGGTTGGGTGAAGGCCAGGTCGCGCATCCGGTCGCGGTTCAGCGCCCCTTCTGCGGTGATGAAGTCGGCGCCAAAACGCTGGCCAATGGCCGCCATGGCCGCACCCCCGGGTGCGGTGAGCTGGCGCGCAATGGCATCGGCATCAATGACTGCGGCGCCATGTCCGGCCAGTAGGGCTGCCACGGTGCTCTTGCCGCTGCCAATGCCGCCGGTCAGCCCGACATGAAATGCTGCCTGCACGCGCTACAGCCCAACGGCCTTGAGAATCGCGTCGGGTCCGATCACCATGGCCGTCAGGCCGGCCATCGACAAGAACGGCCCAAAGGGCACGTAGCTGCCTTCGCGCAGGCTCTTGGAAAACTTCATGGCGATGCCCACCACAGCGCCAATCACCGACGCCATCAGGATGATCGGAATGAGGGCTTGCCAGCCAAACCAGGCGCCCAGCGCGGCAAAGAGCTTGAAGTCGCCGTAACCCATGCCCTCCTTGCCGGTGACCAGTTTGAAGGCCCAGTACACCAGCCAGAGCGACATGTAGCCACCCACGGCGCCCCAGAACGCGTCTGGCAAGCCGATCGGGGTCAGGTTCAGTGCCGCAACTGCCAGGCCGCCCCACAGCAGCGGCAGCGTCAGGTCATCGGGCAACAGCGTGGTGTCCCAGTCAATCAGGGTGAGCGTCAGCAAGCTTGCGCAAAAAGCACACCAAACCAACCCGGTGGCGTTGATGCCCCACTGCCAGCCGCACCACAAGAACAGCAGCCCGGAGACCAGTTCCACTGCGGGATAGCGCAGGCTGATGCCCGCCTTGCAATGGCCGCAGCGCCCGCGCAGCACCAGGTAGCTCAGCAGCGGGATGTTTTCGTACCAGCTGAGCTGATGACCGCAGCTTTGGCAGCGCGAGCGCGGCACCATCAAATTAAAGGGCGCACTCTCGGGCGGGGTCTGGCCCTGCAGGTCGGCGCATTCGGCCTTCCACTGCGCCTCGAGCATGACCGGCAAGCGGTAAATGACCACGTTGAGAAAACTGCCGATGAGCAGCCCCAAAATTCCCAGCAGGCTGGCATCCATGGCGTGAGCACTCATCAGACCACCTGCCCAAGTTTGAATATGGGCAGGTACATGGCGACCACGATGCCGCCAATGACGGTGCCCAGGATCACGATGATGATGGGTTCCATCAGGCTCGAAATACCGGCCACCATATCGTCCACCTCGGATTCGTAAAAGTCGGCCGCCTTGCCCAGCATGTGGTCGATGGAGCCGGATTCTTCGCCGATGGCGGACATCTGCAGCACCATCGACGGAAACAGGTTGGCGTTGGTCATGGCCTGCGTGAGCGCGGTTCCGGTGGAGACTTCCTGCTGAATCTTGACTGTGGCCATTTCATACACCGAGTTGCCAGACGCGCCGCCCACCGAGTCCAGCGCTTCGACCAGCGGCACGCCGGCGGCAAACATGGTGGAGAGCGTGCGCGTCCAGCGGGCAACGCATGATTTTTCGACCAGAGTGCCGAAAATAGGCATTTTCAGCATGATGCGGTCCATCACCAACTGCATTTTTTTGCTGCGCCGCCAGGCCTGCATGAAGAAATAGAACCCCCCGCCGATGCCGCCAAAAATCAGCCACCAGTAATCCACAAAGATTTCACTGATGGCAATCACCATCAGGGTGGGGGCGGGCAGGTCGGCGCCGAAGTTGGAAAACACCTCCTTGAACGCCGGCACCACAAAAATCATGATCACCGCGGTCACCACAAACGCCACCACCAGCACCGAGATCGGGTACATCAGGGCTGATTTGATCTTGGATTTCATGGCCTCGGTTTTCTCCATGTAAACCGCCAGCCGGTCGAGCAACTGGTCCAAAATGCCAGCGGCTTCGCCGGCCTCGACCAGGTTGCAGTACAGGTTGTCGAAGTAGAGCGGGTATTTGCGAAAGGCCGTGCTCAGCGAGGTGCCGGTTTCAACGTCGTTGCGGATGTCGTTGAGCAGCCGCGTCACGCTCGGATTGGGGTTACCGCGACCGACAATGTCAAAAGCCTGTAGCAGCGGCACACCCGCCTTCATCATGGTGGCAAGTTGGCGCGTGAAGATGGCCATGTCCTTGGGCTTGATGGATTTGCCCGCGCTCATGCGGCGCTTTTTAATCTTGGTCGGCATGATGCCCTGGCGGCGCAAGGAAGACCTCACCAGGTTTTCGCCTGCCGCACGCGTTTCGCCGCGCACCTGCTTGCCATTGCGGTCCTTGCCCTCCCACTCAAAGACAAATTCCTTGATGGTTTTCTTTTGGGTTGCCATGAGATGTTGACGGGTTAAGTTAATCGTTGCTGACGGCACGTGCTTCTTCCAACGAAGCCAAACACTATTTTCACTTTTTTTAAGTCAGATTCTCAGTAGCGCATCAAAGCGGCGGGCGCTGGGGTTGCTTTCAGACCACTTGCTGGGTCAGCACCCGCGTCAAAAAGACGGCGATGTCAGCCACTTCATGCGGGTGCACGCTGTGCGGCATCGGGTAGCTGTGCCATTCCACCGGGTAACCCAGTTGGGCCAGCAGGTCGCGACTGGCTGCACCGCGTGCCGGGTCAACCACTGGGTCTTGGGTGCCATGCGCCATGAAGATAGGCGTGTGGGCGTTGGCTGCGGCGCGCTCGGCGGCAAAGTGCTCGGCCAGCGGCAGGTAGCCCGACAGCGCCATGATGCCGGCCAATGCCTGCGGAAAGCGCAGCCCGGTGTGCAGCGCCATGGCGCAGCCCTGGGAAAACCCAGCCAGCACGATGTTTTTGGCCGGTATGCCGCGGACGATTTCGCGTTCAATCAGCGCCGCGACGGCCTGCTCCGAGGCGCGAATACCCGCCTCGTCCTGGCGGCTGGTCAGGTCGGCGCCACGAATGTCGTACCAGGCGGGCATGACGTAGCCGCCGTTGATCGTCACCGGCATGCTCGGGGCGTGCGGAAAGATGAAGCGAATGGCCGGGCAGCCCGACAGGTCGAGCTCAGGCACCAGCGCGGCAAAGTCGTTACCGTCAGCGCCCAGGCCATGCAGCCAGATCACGGCAGCACGAGGGTTGGGGGCAGTTTCAATCTGGATGTGGGGGAGCAGAGCGGTCATGTGCGTCGGATAAGGTTGGTTGCAGAAAATCGAGTTACGAGAGCAGTGCCTGGGCAAATTCGCGGGCGTTGAAGGTTTCCAGGTCTTCCAGCTTTTCGCCCACGCCGATGAAATACACCGGCACCGGCCGCTCGCGCGCGATGGCCGCCAGCACGCCGCCCTTGGCAGTGCCGTCGAGCTTGGTCACGATCAGGCCAGTCAAACCCAGCGCGTCATCAAAAGCCTTGACCTGAGTGAGCGCGTTTTGGCCGGTGTTGCCGTCAATTACCAAGAGTATCTCGTGGGGCGGCGTGGCCATTTTTGCGTCATCCGCCGTGGTTGCCGACTGCCCCATGTTGTCCTGGGCCGGCCCGGCTTTTTGAATCACACGCTTGATTTTGACCAGTTCCTGCATCAGATTCAACTGCGTTGGCAGGCGCCCGGCGGTATCGACCAGCACCACGTCGCGGCCGCGCGCCTTGCCTGCGCTCACGGCGTCAAAGGCCACGGCAGCCGGGTCGCCGCCGTCCTGGCTGATGATGTCTACCGCAGTGCGGTCGGCCCACACCCCGAGCTGTTCACGCGCTGCTGCGCGGAAGGTGTCGGCCGCAGCCAGCAGCACGCTGGCACGGTTGGCCGCCAGATGCCGAGTGAGCTTGCCGATGGAGGTGGTTTTGCCGGCGCCGTTGACGCCCGCAACCATGATCACGGTGGGCTTGAAGCGGCCGATCACCAGCGTTTTTTGTAGTGGCGCCAGCAGGTCGGTAAGCGACGCCACCAGCAGCCCCTTGACAGCAGCCGGGTCGGTGGTTTTGCTCTCTTTGACGCGGCGTTTCAGGTCCTGTAGCAAATGCGCGGTGGCCTTGACCCCGGTGTCGGCCATCAGCAGCGCGGTTTCCAGGTCTTCGTAAAGCGCATCGTCGATTTGTGTGCCGGTAAAGACAGTGGCAATGCTGGCGCCGGTCTTGCGCAAACCGGCCTTGAGTTTGTCGATCCAGGATTTTCTTGCCGGGGCTGGCGCTGGTTCTTGCTCGTGTGCATCGTATTTTGGTTCCGCCACCGCAGCAGGTGGCAATACCGCAGTCTGCAGGGGTGCGACCGCAGGGGCCGGTGTCGCAGCGGGCGGGGCCAGCGTTTCAGGTGTCGCAGGGGCGATGCTCGGGGCGAACGTCGGTGGCGTGGCAGAGGGTTTTTTTTTGAAAAAACTGAACATTTGATAAGGTCGTGGTATCACTGCATTCTATGAAACACAACGCACTTCCTTTTTTTCCCCGCAGCATGACCCGATGGGCCACTGCTTCGATGCTCTGGGTCACCCTGACCTCTGCGAACGCGCTGACGCCCAGCGCTCCTGAGTCGCTGCAAGTGCAGGCCCAGCAGTTCACCTTGGCCAATGGTATGAGCCTGATTGTCAAGCCCGACCGGCGCGCGCCCACGGCGGTGCACATGCTGTGGCTGCGCGTGGGCTCGATGGAAGAGGTCGATGGCACTTCAGGCGTGGCGCACGTGCTCGAGCACATGCTGTTCAAGGGCACACCAAACGTACCTGGGGGCGAGTTTTCGCGGCGGGTGGCCGCGCTGGGAGGTCGCGACAACGCCTTTACCAGCCATGACTACACCGGCTACTACCAGCAAATTCCGTCGGCCAGGCTGGCCGACGTGATGCAGCTTGAAGCCGATCGCTTCGCCCATAACCAGTGGCCCGATGAAGAGTTTAAAAAAGAACTGGAAGTGGTCAAGGAAGAGCGCCGCATGCGCACCGAAGACAACCCGCGGGCGCTGATGTATGAGGCACTCAATGCCACGGTGTTTGTCGCCTCGCCCTATCGCCGCCCGATCGTCGGCTGGATGAGCGACCTTGAAGCCCTCAAGCCTGAGGATGCCCGCGCTTTTTACCAGCGCTGGTATGTGCCCGCCAACGCCGCAGTGGTGGTGGCCGGTGACGTCGATGTGGCCGAGGTGCGCCGGCTGGCTGAAAAATACTATGGCAGCATTCCGAGCCGCGCCGTGCCGGAGCGCAAGCCGCGCGTCGAGCCGATGCAAACGGGCATCAAGCGCATGGCTTTCAAAGCGCCGGCCGAACAGGCGCTGGTGACACTGGCTTATAAAGTGCCGTCATTTCAGTCTTTCGAGGGCGGCCCGGACGAAGACGACGCGCTGGCCCTGACCGTGCTGGCCGCAGTGCTCGACGGCTACAGCGGCGCCCGCCTGGAGCGCGCCCTGACCCAGGGTCCGAACCGCCTGGCCGACAGTGCCGGGGCCGACAACGGCCTGTGGGGCCGCGGCCCGCAATTGTTCACGCTGTCGGCAGTACCCGCCCAAGGCGAGACGGCTGAAGAGGTAGAGGCCGCGCTGCGCGAGCAGGTGGCGCGCATTGCCGCCGAGGGCGTGTCTGAGGCAGAACTTAACCGCGTGAAAACCCAGTGGGTGGCCAGCGAGGTCTATAAGCTCGACTCGGTGTTCAATCAGGCACGTGAATTGGGCACCAGTTGGGTTCAGGGCCAACCGCTCGATGCCAACGAACGTGTCATCGAGCGCTTGCGCACCGTGACGGCGGAGCAGGTCAAGGCGGTGGCGTCGAAGTACTTTGGCGATGATCAGTTGACTGTGGCCCGGTTGCTACCCCAGCCCCTTAACAAAGAACGCAAGCCGCGCGCTGCTGTAGCCGGTGCACGGCATTGAGAAATATACCGAATGAACCTCATGATCACCTTTAAAAAAATAATCGGGCAAGCGGTTTTAATTGTCGCCACCAGCCTTGTTGGCCTGCATGCTGCTACGGCGGCCATTGCCATCGAACACTGGACCCAGCCCAGTGGTGCCCAGGTCTTTCTGGTGCAAAGCCACGCCATTCCGATGGTCGATGTGCAGCTCGACTTCGACGCCGGCAGCCGTCGCGATCCGGCTGCTCAGGTCGGCTTGGCCAGCGTCACGGCCAGCATGAGCGGCATGGGCGTGCGGGCCAATCCGGCGCGCGGTGAACCCGCGTTGGATGAAAACGCACTGGGCGAGGCCTGGGCTGATCTGGGCGCCAACTTTGGTGGCCACGCCAGCAGCGACCGCATGAGCTTTGCCCTGCGCTCGCTCACCTACCCGGATTTGTTGGCCAAAGCGGTGCCTCTGGCCGCGCGGCAACTGGCTGAACCCTCTTTTCCCGCAGACATCTGGCAGCGCGAGCGCGAAACCATGAGCGCCGCCATCAAGGAGGCCAACACGCGCCCGGCTACGCTCGCCCAGCGCGCTTTCGACCAGGCTGTGTACGGGGTGCACCCTTACGGTTATGACACAACCGAGGATAGTTTGAAGCGCATTGAGGTGACGCACATGGCTGAGCTGTATCGCCAGATGCTCCAGCCCTGCCGTGCCAAGGTCTCGCTGGTGGGGGCCTTGACGCGTGCGCAGGCTGATGCGTTGGTGGCGCAACTGCTCGCAGGGCTGGCGGGTTCGCAATCATCAACGGCTGGGGACGCGCACTGCCAGGCGCTGCCCGCCGTGGTCGAAGTGGCGCCGCTGAGTCAAGCCAGCGAGCAGCGCATCGCTTTCGACTCGGCGCAAGCCCATGTACTTTTGGGCCAGCCCGGCTACAAGCGCAACGATCCCGACTTTTTTGCTTTGCTGGTCGGTAATTACATATTGGGAGGCGGTGGCTTTGTTTCGCGGCTGACCAACGAGGTGCGTGAAAAGCGCGGGCTTAGCTACAGCGTGTACAGCTACTTTGCGCCTGGCCTGCATGCGGGTGCTTTTACCCTGGGCCTGCAAACTCGCCCGGATCAGGCTGATCAGGCGCTGCAAGTCTCGCGCGACGTGCTGGCCCGTTTTGTTGCCGACGGACCCACCGAGGCTGAGCTCCAGGCCGCCAAAGACAACTTGATTGGTGGCTTTGCGCTGCGCCTGGACAGCAACCGCAAGCTGCTCGACAACGTGGCCAACATCGCCTGGAACAACTTGCCGCTGGACTATCTGGACAACTGGACGCAGCGTGTGCAGAACATCACCGTGGCGGACATCAAGGCAGCCTTCCAGCGCAAGTTGCAGCCCGACCGGATGGTGACCGTGGTGCTGGGTGGAGCTGGCGCAAGCGCCCAGTGATGCCCGGCAAGTGCCCCGGCGGGTAAGATGCTGCGCATGAAGCGAACCCCGTCCCCAGACAAGCCCCGAGCCCCCCACCCACCCCGCCCGCCCCGCCCGCCCCGCCCGCGAGCGGTGCAAAGTCACGAAGTGCGCATCATCGGCGGCCAGTACAAACGCAGCAAACTGCAAGTAGCCGACAAACCCGGGCTGCGCCCGACGCCCGACCGGGTGCGCGAAACCCTGTTCAACTGGCTGGGCCAGGACCTGAGTGGCTGGCGCTGTCTGGATGCCTTTGCCGGCACCGGCGCACTGGGTTTTGAGGCTGCCTCGCGCGGCGCCGCGCAGGTGTTGCTGATCGAGCAAGACGCTGCTCTGGTGGCGCAGCTCAAACGCGTGCAGGAGCAACTCACGGCGACCGCGGTGCAGGTGCTTCGCGGCGACGGCGTGGCGGCAATGCGCCATGCTTGTGCAGGCAGCCTGGAGCTGATTTTTCTGGACCCGCCGTTTGACTCGACTTTGTTTGAGTCGGCTGTGCAGGCAGCTGCGCCTGCGCTGGCCGTGACTGGCTTTGTCTATCTGGAGGCGCCCCGGCGCTGGCTTGATGCTGAACTGCATGGCTTGGGTTTGCAGCTGCATCGCCACCTCAGGGCCGGCATGGTGCATGCGCATTTGCTGCGGCGAATCGACGTGGTGGCAGACTCAGCGGGTTGATAATGTCTGCATGTCAACTTCAACATATTGCCTGTCATGGCCAATGATCTGATCGCTGTTTACCCGGGCACCTTTGATCCGATCACGCTGGGCCACGAAGACGTGGTGCGCCGTGCGGCCCAACTGTTCGGACAAGTGATCGTGGCCGTGGCGGCCGGTCACCATAAAAAATCCATGTTTTCACTGCAAGAGCGCATGGCCATGGCGCGTGAGGCGGTCGAGGCGCTACCGGGTGTGCGCGTGGAAAGCTTTGACGGTTTGATGCGCGACTTTGTGGTCAAGTGCGGCGCCAAGGCGATGGTGCGCGGCTTGCGTGCCGTGACCGATTTTGATTACGAGTTTCAGTTGGCCGGCATGAACCGCAGCTTCATGCCCGACGTCGAAACCGTATTCTTGACGCCGAGCGACAGATTCCAGTTTATTTCCAGCACCTTTGTGCGCGAAATCGCCACACTTGGTGGCGAGGTAGACAAATTTGTCTCGCCCGGTGTCAATCAGCGCTTGCTTGAAAAAGTGCGCAGCCTCGCTGGTACACCCTGAATTTCTGGAGAAATACATGAAGATTTTGTTACCTTTCGACGGCTCGCCAGTGGCGCTGGAAGCCGTGCGCTTTGTCATTCGCATGGCCGCCGATGGCCTACAGACCAGCGTGGTGCTGGCCAATGTGCAGGAACCCGCCAGCCTGTATGAACTGATGGTGGCGCACGACCCGCAGGTGATCGAGCAGGCCAGCGCGGCCGCCGGGGCCAACATGCTGCAAGCCGCTCAGGCGCTGCTCGATGCGGCAGGTCTGTCGTATGAGGTGGAAGTGGCCTCGGGCGACCCGGCGCACACGCTGGTGGATATTCTGGAAAACTACAACTGCGACCTGGTGGTGATGGGCGCCAGCGGCACCAGTGCGCTGCGCAGCGCACTGCTGGGCTCGGTCTCCAACGAGGTACTGCATGCCGCTTCTGTGCCGGTGATGATCGTCAAGGGCGCGCCACAAGACAGCGTTGACACCCCGGAATAAGCCGAACTTTTAAAATCAGGGTCTGTTAAATTTTGCCCGACTGCGCTTATGGCCCTGTGGATCACTGACGAATGCATCAACTGCGATGTGTGCGAGCCCGAATGCCCCAATGAAGCCATTTACATGGGGCAAGAAATCTACGAAATTGATCCGAAAAAATGCACCGAATGTGTCGGCCATTTTAACGAGCCGCAATGCGTTCAGGTGTGCCCGGTGAACTGCATCCCGGTCAATCCCGATTGTGTCGAAGACCAGGAAACCCTTTGGCAGAAGTACCGAAGCCTGCAAGCGCAAAAAACACCCGCGCCATCGGCGTGAAGCTGCCGCAATGTGCGGCTTACTTGCGACGAAACATCCGTTGATGGGTGGCCAGAGTCGCTGCGCTGGTGGCGACTAATTTTTTGGCTTTTGACTTCGGTCGTTTGATTTTTTTGCCGCTTGTCTTGGCTCGCGCCTTGGATTGCGCTTTGACTGGGGCACTGGCTGCAATTTGGGGTGAGGGCCGGTTGCCTGCCAGCAGGCGCTCTTCCTCTGCCAATCGTTCCCGCTCCATGGTGTTGGCGAGCCGGGCGTCGTTGAGGGCTGCAGCCTCGGTCTGCAATTTTTGCTCGGGCAGGCGTGCGTCATTGAATTCCATGGGAGACGCACCCGGGCAGCGAATCTGGCTGTAAGCGCTGCCGCATCGGTAAATGGTTTGGGCTTGAACCTGGCAAAGCAAAGAAAAGCCAGCGCTCACGAAAAAGACTTGCCAGTGCAATTTTTGCATCATGATTCCCTTTTAGCTCTTGTCAGAGGAGGCTTAGCGCAGCGTATCACGTGTCGCTGACTTGGGATGCTGGTGTGACAGCAACGACTGGTTTGGGTTTGTTGGGACGCGGTGGCTTGCTGGTATGCACCAGACGCGTGGCCTGCTCCATGTCGCCCGACAGAAAGTAGGGCAGCGCCTTGAGCGCACGGTCAATGGTTTGATTGATCGCGATGCGGTGGTCGAGCGACGGTTTTTTAAGCACCCAATTCAGCACTTCCGCCTTGCTGCCCGGGTGACCAATGCCCAGGCGCAGCCGCCAGTACTGGTCGCTACCCAATTGGGCGTGGATGTCGCGCAGGCCGTTGTGGCCGGCGTGGCTGCCGCCAAGCTTGAGTTTGGCTTCCCCAGGAGCAATGTCCAGGTCGTCGTGGGCGACCAGGATTTCCTGCGGCGATACCTTGAAAAAGTTGGCCAAAGAAGCGACTGATTTGCCGCTTAAATTCATGAAGGTTTGCGGTGCCAGCAGCCAGACAGACTGGCCGTGAACGCTGGTGCGCGCCACCAAGCCGTGGTAACTCTTATCTGGCGTCAGATTTATCTTGAGCTCGCGCGCTACCGCATCGAGCCACCAAAAACCGGCGTTGTGACGGGTTTGTTCGTATTCCGGACCGGGATTCCCGAGCCCCACAAAAAGTCTGATCATGGCAACATTATTGAATATCTGCAGGCAAAAAAAGGGCCCACCATGATGAGCCCTTTGGTGTAAACCCTGATCGGCTTACTTTTTGGTGGCTTTTTCTGCCGGTTTTGCGGCAGCTTCATCAGTTGTTTCTGCAGCGGCAGCATCAGCTTCAGCAGCGGCTTCAGGATCTGCACCTGCGACGACCACCACAGAAACCACAACCGGGTTTTTGTCGCTGCCGTGTTTCACCAAGGACACGCCTTTTGGCAATTTGATTTCAGCCAGGTGCAGGGAAGAACCCTTTTTCAGGCCGCTCAGGTCAACCTTGATGAACTCCGGCAGGTCTTTGGGTAGGCAAAGCACTTCAATTTCACTGATCACGTGGTTGGCAATGCAGTTTTCTGTCTTGATGGCGGGCGATTCTTCGTCACCGAAGAAGTGCAACGGCACCTTCATGTGCAGTCTGGTGGTGGCATCCACGCGTTGAAAGTCGATGTGCAATATGAGCTGCTTGAAAGGGTGAACCTGAACGTCACGCAGCAAGACCTGGCTGCTGGTGTCGCCAATTTCCATGGTCAACACGCTGGAATGGAAGGCTTCTTTTTTCAGTGCATGCCACAGCGCGTTGTGATCCATTTCGATCGCTTGAGGGGGCGTGGCACCACCATAGACAATGGCGGGTGTGCGGCCGGTGATGCGGAGACGGCGGCTCGCACCCGTGCCCTGCTTGGAACGCTCAAAAGCGGTAAATTTCATAACTAACTCCTGGAAGGACCCACCGCGACCAGTGGTGTCCTGATTGAACCCAAATGAATGTTTGGGTTGAAAAAAACCGGGCACACTGGAGGGTGACACCGGCGACTTGAAATCTGATCAGAAAAGGTTTTCCTGATCAGAGAAAAAACTCATCACCGACTTGCCCTTGGCGATGCGCTGGATGGTTTCGCCAATGAGCGGCGCCACGTTGAGCTGGCGAATTTTGGGGCAAGCCAATGCGGCAGGCGATAAGGGGATGGTGTTGGTAACCACCACCTCGTCCAGCGCCGCGCCAGTGGTGATGCGCTCAATGGCCGGACCCGAAAAAATGGGGTGCGTGCAATAGGCATACACCTTTTTGGCGCCGCGCTCTTTGAGCACCTCGGCGGCCTTGACCAAGGTGCCTGCGGTGTCAATCATGTCGTCCATGACAACGCAGTTGCGGCCGTCGATTTCACCGATCACATGCATGACTTCGCTGACATTGGCTTTGGGGCGGCGCTTGTCAATGATGGCCAGGTCGCAGTTGAGCTGCTTGGCAAGTGCCCGGGCGCGCACCACGCCGCCGACATCGGGTGACACCACAATCAGGTCGTCATAATTTTTTTGCCGAAGGTCACCGAGAAGGACGGGCGAGGCGTAAATATTGTCTACCGGAATGTCAAAGAAGCCCTGAATTTGGTCGGCATGCAGGTCCATGGTCAGGACCCGGGCCACGCCTACAGCTTGCAGCATGTTGGCCACCACTTTGGCTGAAATTGGCACACGGCTGGAGCGCGGACGGCGGTCTTGCCGGGCGTAACCAAAATAGGGAATCACGGCGCTGATGCGTTCGGCAGAAGCACGCTTGAGGGCGTCCACCATGATCAGCAGTTCCATCAGGTTTTCATTGGTGGGGGCGCAGGTGCTTTGCACCACAAAAACATCACGGGCGCGCACGTTTTGTTTGATCTCCACGGTGACTTCACCGTCAGAGAAACGTCCGACCTCCGCATCGCCCAGACTGATGTGCAGGTAATGCGCTATGTCGCTGGCAAGGACGGGATTGGCATTGCCTGTAAAAACCATGAAATCAGGGGTTTGATCGGCGCGCATGGAAATCCCAACTTATGAATCGCTAGTTGCATGTCACATTCGGACATGTGTAAATTTTGGCAGGGGAGGAAGGATTCGAACCTTCGCATGCTGGAATCAAAATCCAGTGCCTTAACCAGCTTGGCGACTCCCCTACACGGGTCGCGCATGAGACATGCACAACCTATAACTCACTTCTCAGCCCAGCCCTGAAGGGGATGAGCTGCTAAATTTCTACATGGTTTGATCAGAAAACCAGCTTCACTGCCGATTTCTAAATCTCCCTCGATCCGGGCGAAAACCGCGCTTCCGGAGCCTGTCATTTTGCCCTTCAACCCTCTTTCGCCGCACCAGTCAAGTGCTTGCGTTACAGAGGGACAAAGTAACTGAGCAACAGACTGCAAGTCGTTGTGACCGAAGTCAAATTCGTTTGCAGCGAAGTCCAATATTGTAGCGGTTCCGGTGTCTCTTTTGAGGTCTGGATGTGAAAAAATTCTTGCGGTTTGCAGGCCGACGCTGGGTTTGATCACCACAAAACGGGCGGCTGGCAGCGTGATCGGCGTCATCTGCTCGCCGATACCATTCACCCAAGCGTTGTGGCCGTGCAGAAAAAAGGGCACGTCGGCACCCAGTTGCAGGCCGATTTGCTGGAGCTGCACCAGGCTCAGTTTGAGCTCCCACAGGCGGTTGAGTGCCAACAGGGTCGAGGCCGCATCAGACGATCCGCCGCCCAACCCGGCCTGCTCTGGAATACTTTTGGCGACGCCGATGTGAACGCCTTGCGCGGTACCGCTGACAACTTGCAGGGCACGGGCGGCGCGCGTGATCAGATCGTCTGCGGGCAGCGGTGTGGACAGGTCTTCGCGGCTGATGGTGCGGTCGGGTCGCAGGTCGAAGTGCAGGGTGTCGCACCAGTCGATCAGCATGAACACTGATTCCAGCATGTGGTAGCCGTCAGCCCGGCGACCGACGATGTGCAGAAACAGGTTAAGTTTGGCTGGAGCCGGGACGTCGAAAAGAGATTTCATTAACGTGTAATCATGCTTTCAGGGTTCGAGAATGACACGTATTTCAGCCTTGGGCGCGGGGTTGATGCGCCGGGCGGTGATTTTGCCACGGTCGAATTGCGACAAATCTACCTGCCAGTTGTCCAGGCTTGTCAGCTCGCCTGCCAGCCAGGCAAACAGCGCGGACACCGGAACGGGCGTGCCCAGTACCTGTGCGATCAAGATGTCAATGTTACTGAAAGACTGTACGTCGCTGCCGCTTCGCAGGCTGGCTTGTTCGGGGGTCCATACAATAACCGCCGCAGTGCTGCCCAGCGGTGTGTAAAAGTGCAACTGCCCCTGTGCTGCCTGGCCCTGCAGTTCAAAAGCCGATGAAAACGACTGGGATGGCTGCGATTCAGTGGCATCCACCTGAACCGCCAAGCGGCCGCTCCAGGTCGGCGTTGGCGCACCATTCGGGCTGATTTGGGGTGTAGCGCAGCCAATGACCAAAAACAGTGTCAGCAGACACAGCGGCAGCCAGGCAAAGCGCAGTTTCACAGTGTGACGCGCAGCCGTTGCAGTGTTTCGTTCAGCGTCTCGTTGTCGGGGTTGGTCTGAAAACCTTCACGCCAGATTTGCAGCGCCTCATCGCGTTGCCCGCTGACCCACAACAATTCGCCCAGATGGGCAGCAATCTCAGTGTCTGGCCGCTGACTGTAAGCGCTGCGCAGGAGTTCAAGCGCTTCTTTGGTTTGACCCATGCGGTAGGTCACCCAGGCCAGACTGTCCACAATGAAAGAGTCGCCAGGGGCAAGCGCCAGTGCCTTTTCTATCAGTTGCCGGGCCTCGGGCAGGCGCAGATTGCGGTCGGCCAGCGCATAGCCGAGTGCGTTGTAGGCCTGCGGATCGTCCGGTTTGGCCAAGATCAACTGGCGCAGCAGCCGTTCCATCTCGTCGATGTCACCCATTTTTTCAGCCAGCATGGCCAGGTCGTATAGGATGTCGGTGTCGCCCGGGTTGTCAGCCAGCGCCTCTTCAAGCAGCCTGCGGGCGCGCGCAAACTGCTTTTGGTCGCGCAGAATTTCCACTTTGGTGCTGCGCTTGAGGCGAATGTCGGCGTGCGACTGTTCCTGCAGACCGTCAATGAGCGACAGCGCTTCTTCGACTTTGCCCTGCTGCGCCATCAGCCCGGCACGTCTGAGTTGCGCCGCCAACCGGTCGTCCGGGTGGTCAACGCGCTGCAACCAGACCTGGGCTTGCGTCAGGTCTTTGCGTTGCACCGCAATTTGTGCCAGCGACAGGTAGGCCTGCGACAGGCCCCGCGGCGCTGGCGCGCCTGTGTGCGCCTGAGCCGGTGTTTTCATCAGCTCGAGGTATTTAAGAAAATGGCTTTCAGCGGTGTTCCAGTCTCGCAATTGCAAATGGATCGCCCCCTGCATCAACCAGGCAGGGGCGTAGTCGGGCTGCTGCTGGTTGATGTTGCGCAACTCTGCTTTGGCCTCTGCGTTGCGCTGGGCCAGCAGCAGGGTTTGCACGTAGGCTGTCCGAAAATCAGTGCTGGGCACATTTGCCAAATAGTTCTTGACCAAGTTTTCGGCCCCGTTCACATCGCTCCGCATCAGGGCCAGAGCCAGCCATGCCGGGTGATCCTGGTGAACCTGAAAGCCTTGCCCTTTTTCGGCGGCTTGCAAGGCTTTAGCCGTGTCGCCAGCGTTAACCCACATGCGTCCCAGCGCCGCCCAGGCCGTGGCACCCAGGGTGGGGTCAGTCATCATGGGGGCGAGGGCATTTTGTACCAACGAGGCCGCCAACGGCTTGTCGCTGGCGTGCTCAAAAAGAGAAGGTATGGCCCAGATCGTATCGACAAGTTCTGCCTTGGGGGTGAGCGTCAGCAGGCTTTTGAGTGGTTCCTGGGTGGCTGACAGGCGATTGAGGTTGAGCAAAATCTGTAGCACATAGCGGTTGGCCTCCAGTGAGCCTGGAACGTCCTCGCGCCAGGCATTGGCCGCCTGAAGCGCAGAGTCGCCTGATCGCGCCCGCAGCGCAATTTCTACTGCGCGCCGGTACAGGGATTCGTCACTGGTTTTGCGAGCGGCGTCCAGAAGCAAGGAAAACGCGGCAGCGGGCTCCTGCGCCTGCGCATTGAGTTCGCCCAGTAGCAGTTGGTAGAACAGCGAACTGTCAAGTGCGGAACTCCGCACTGGTGTTTCGGGCGGCGTTGCCGATTGGGCCGGGGCGCTGAAATTGCAAGCCAGCAGCAGGGGAATGAGGAGGCGGAGGGTTTGACGCATGTGGTCATAATAATTCATGTCTGTCAGAAACGAGCGCCATGCCTGAATTACCCGAAGTCGAAGTCACCCGGCGCAGTTTTGCCGATGCCATTGAAGGCGCCACCGTGCAGGCAGTGCGGCTTGGCAAACCGTTGCGCTGGCCGCTGGGCTGTGTCCCTGAGACCATGGTCGGTCGTAAGGTGCTGTCGGTGGGACGGCGCGGCAAGTATTTGTTGATCAGCCTGAATCAGGGCCTGTTGCTGGTGCACCTGGGCATGTCGGGTAGCTTGCGTTTTGCCCCGGTTCTACCTGCTGCGGGCGCGCACGACCATTTCGACTTGGTCACCTCTCTGGGCACCTTGCGTTTGCATGATCCGCGCCGCTTTGGTGCCGTGGTTTATGTGGACAGCCTGAACGACGTGCAAGCGCTCAAGCTGTTGGGCCGCCTCGGCCCCGAGCCCTTGGCGGACACGTTCGGTGTGGCACAGTTCCAGGCGCAACTCAGGCGCCACCAAAGCGCCATCAAGTCGGTTCTGCTGGCCGGCGAGGCGGTGGTAGGCGTTGGCAACATCTATGCATCCGAGGCACTGTTCATGGCCGGCATTCGCCCCACAGTGCGGGCCGCCAGGCTGAGCCGGCCCAGGGCAGCGCGACTGCACGCGGCCATTGTTCAGGTGCTGGGCCAAGCTGTGGCGCTGGGCGGCAGCACGCTGCGTGATTTTTCCAGCGCCAGCGGCCAGGCGGGTTATTTCCAGTTGCAGACCATGGTGTATGGCCGCGCCGGCTTGCCCTGCCATGTTTGTGCCAACCCGGTGCGCCTGATCAAGCAGGGCCAGCGTTCCACCTTTTATTGCCCCACCTGTCAAAAGCCCTGAGATGATTTTTTTGAGGTTTTTCTGATGGATGGCTTTCTGGCATTGCAAGTCATTGGCTGGCAGGCTAACTCGGGTCGCCACGATTTGCCTTGGCAAAACACGCGTGACCCGTACCGCGTCTGGCTCTCCGAGATCATGCTGCAGCAAACGCAGGTGGTCACGGTGCGAGCCTACTTTGCACGCTTTCTGGCGCGATTTCCCGACGTGCAGGCGCTGGCGCAAGCGCCGCTCGATGACGTGCTGCACCTGTGGGCCGGCCTGGGCTACTACAGCCGCGCGCGCAACCTGCATCGCTGCGCGCAGGAGGTGATGCGCCTGCACGCTGGCGCCTTTCCACGTACCGCCCAGCAACTGCAAACCTTGCCGGGGATTGGCCGGTCAACCGCTGCAGCCATTGCCGCGCTGTGCTTTGGCGAGCAGGTGGCCATATTGGATGGCAATGTCAAACGGGTGCTGACGCGCTATCTGGGCTTTGATGGCGACCTGGCGCAGGCCGGGCACGAGCGCAGTCTGTGGGACCAGGCGACTAAACTGTTGCCTCAAGAAAACCTGTTGCGCGACATGGTGCGCTACACCCAGGGCATGATGGATTTGGGGGCGACGCTGTGCAGCAGCAAAAATCCAGCGTGTTCGTATTGCCCATTGGCCACGCGCTGTGTGGCCCAGGCCTTGGGTTCGCCCGAGAAATTTCCGGTCAAGACGCGCAAACTCAAGCGCAGCGCCCAGTCGACCTGGCTGCTGTGGGCACTGGCTGATGACGGCGCGGTGTGGCTCAGCCAGCGGCCTACGCCCGGCGTGTGGGCAGGCCTGTATTGCCTGCCCCTGTTTGATGACAGGCAGGCCTTGCAGGCGGTTGTGGGCCCGCCCGGCAAGACAGAGCTGCAAGACCTTCCGTCGTTCAAGCATGTTCTGACGCACAAGGACCTTTATTTGCACCCGGTGCGGCTCAAGCTGCCTGCCAGACAAACGCTACCAATCGAGGGGCAATGGATGGGTGCCGCGCAGTTGGCCCGGCTCGGCTTGCCCGCGCCGATCAAGAAATTGCTGCAAGTTCCCGGTGCCGCTTGAGGGTGCTCCAGCGAGGCGTGAACAGGGTGTTCAACTGCTCCACAAGATAGACCGAGCGGTGCTGACCGCCGGTGCAACCTATGGCCACGGTGACATAACTGCGGTGATTGCGCACCATCGCCCCCAGCCAGTGGTCCAGAAAAGCATGGATATGGTCCAGCATGGCTTGCACATCGACTTGTTGTTGTAAAAATTCGATCACCGGGGCATCGCGCCCGGTGAGCTCGCGCAGGCCAGGTTCGTAGTACGGATTGGGCAACATGCGCACGTCAAAGACAAAGTCGGCATCGTTGGGCACGCCGCGCTTGAAGGCAAACGACTCAAACACCAGCGTCAACTGGTCGTCGGGAGCGCGGATGAAAGACTTGACGTAACTTTGCAGTTGGGTGGGACGGATGATGCTGGTGTCGATCACGTGGGCATCGGCGCGCAGCTCACTCAGAAGCTCGCGCTCAAGTTCAATGGCTTCGGCCAGTACGCGGTGTTGGTCGAGGCTGTGGTCAGGGTTATCGGTTTTGGACAAGGGATGCCGCCGTCGGGTTTCGGAGAAACGGCGCATCAGCGAGTCGGTGCTGGCGTCCAGAAAAATGGAGTCCACCTGCAAGCCCTGGATCTTGAGTTGTGACAGTTGCCTGGGAACCAGTGGCAGGGAGCCCGCGCTGCGCACGTCCATGGCAATGGCCAATTGACCGGCGTGGTAGCCGCGCTCAAGCTCAATCAAGGGCAGCAGGAGCTCGGGGGGCATGTTGTCAACGCAGTAAAAGCCCAGGTCTTCCAGCGCATTGAGCGCCACCGACTTGCCTGAGCCAGACATGCCCGTAATCAGAACCAAATGCATTTTTTCGGTAGGTAAGCTCATATCGGACTAGATGTCCTGACTGTGCAGAAGTTCCCGTGCATGGGCCAGTGTGCTGTTTAGCAGGCGCTCACCACCCAGCATGCGCGCCAGTTCGGCCACCCGCGCCTCATTGGCCACCGCGCCGACCGAGCTCAGCGTGATGCCCTCGTGCAGCTGTTTGCGCACCACCAGATGGTGGTCAGCACAAGCCGCCACTTGCGGCAGGTGCGTAACAGCCAGCACCTGGCGGTCGCGGCCCAGTTGTTTCATGAGCAACCCCACGGTTTCGGCCACGGCGCCACCGACACCGGCATCTACTTCGTCGAATATGAGCGTTTGTGCGGTACCCAGCTGGCTGGTGGTGACCGCGATGGCCAGCGCGATGCGCGAAAGCTCGCCACCGGAGGCCACTTTATTGACTGCGCGCGGTGTGCTGCCCGCATGGCCAGCCACCAGAAATGTCACCTCTTCGAGGCCACTTTGCAGCGGTTGGGGAGCAGTTTGCAACTGCACCTCAAATTGCCCGCCCTGCATGCCCAGGCCTTGCATGGCGCGGGTAATGGCCTGCGCCAGTTGGGGCGCACTGCGGGTTCTGGCAAGGGTCAGCGCCCCGGCCTCGTGGACATAAGCCTGCCAGGCTGCCTCCAGCGCGCTTTCCAGCGCCTGCACATCTGCGCTGGCATCGAGCTGCGCCAGCTCTTGCTGCCAGCTCGCCTGCAGTTGCGGCAATTCATGCGGGCTGCGTTTGTAGCGCCGCGCTGTCGCGAGCCAAAGCCCCATGCGCTCGTCGAGCTCAGTGAGCCGTTGCGGGTCGAGTTCGGTCTTGCGCAAGTAGCTGCGCAAGGCGTGAGCGCTGTCCTGCACCTGCGCCAGGCTGGAGGTCAGCACTTCGGTCAATGCCTTGAATTGAGGTTCCAGGTGTTCCTGCTGCTGAAGCACCTGGCGGGCATGGTCCAAGCGCGCTATCGCGTTGCCCTCGTCTTCGTCGAGCGTCAGGGCGGCGGCTTGGGCTGCGTCGAGCAGGGCTTGCGCGTTGGCCAGGCGGGTGTGCTCGGTATTGAGTGCGGGCCACTCGTTGGGCGCTGGGGCCAGCTTGTCGAGTTCACCAATCTGCCAGCTCAGGCGCTCGCGCTCGCGCAGTAGCGAGTCCCGCGAGGCGCGCGCCTGTTCCAGTTGGGCTTGCGCCGCGCGCCACTGGTGCCATTTTTCTGCCACTGCCGTGGTTGACACTTGGGCATAGGCATCAAGCAGGCCGCGCACCGCATCCGGGCGCGTCAGGCTTTGCCAGGCGTGCTGGCCGTGAATGTCAAGCAACTGCTCGCCCAACTGGCGCAATTGCGTGGCAGTGGCCGGGCTGCCGTTGATCCAGGCGCGGTTTTTACCCTGGGCGTCGAGCGTGCGGCGCAGCAGCAGCGTGGTCTCCGCCTCGAACCCGGCTTCTTCCAGCCATTGCCTCACGCCGGGGGTGCTGTCAAATTCGGCGCTCACCTCGCAGCGGCTGGCGCCTTCGCGAATCAGGTTAACGTCGGCTCGACCCCCAGTGGCCAATTGCAGGGCATCGATCAAAATAGATTTGCCGGCGCCGGTTTCACCCGTCAGCACGGTGAATCGATTGCCAAATTCAAGGTCGAGTTCGCTGACGATGACAAAGTCGCGCAGCACCAGGCGTTTCAGGCTCACGTTGCAGACACTCCCTCGTTCCAGTGCAGTTTTTCGCGCAAAGTGTCGTAGTAAGACCAGCCTTGCGGGTGCAAAAAGCGCACGTGGTGCTTGGAGCGCGTTACTTCGATGCGGTCCCCGTGCATCAGCGATGCCAGTGACTGTTGGTCAAAGCTGGCGCTGGCGTCGCGCCCCGAAACGATCTCAATGCCGATTTTGGAACTGTTGGCCAGCACGATCGGTCGGTTTGACAGGGTATGCGGTGCAATTGGCACCATCACCCAGCCGGGAATCGACGGGTGCAGCAGCGGCCCGCCCGACGACAGCGCGTAAGCAGTGGAGCCGGTGGGCGTGGCAATGATGAGGCCATCGGCGCGCTGGTTGGCCACAAAATGTCCGTCCACCTCGACCCGCAGTTCCACCATACCCGAGGTGGCGCCGCGGTTGACCACCACATCGTTCATGGCCATGGCCTTGAACACGCAATGGCCGTCGCGCAACACCTGGGCGTTCATCAGACTGCGGTGGTCTTCCACATAAGCGCCGCCCAGCATTTGGGCCAGATTGGTGGCAAAACTGCTGTAGGGAACGTCGGTGATAAAGCCCAGGCGCCCCTGGTTGATGCCGATCAGCGGCACACCGTAGGGCGCCATTTGTCGGCCAATGCCCAGCATGGTTCCGTCGCCCCCCACCACCAACCCCAGATCACATTGCTTGCCGATTTGCGCCACGCTCAAGGCTGGGTAGTCTGTGATGCCCATGTTGAGCGCGGTGTCGTGCTCCAGCGCGACGTCGCAGCCCAGGTCGTCCAGAAAATGGGCCACCGCCAGCAGGGCTGCGCGCGAGTTGGCGCCGCTGGTGCTGGCGGTGGTGGTCTGGTATCTGCCGATTAATGCGACATGCTGGAATTTGGACTTCATTTGCAAATTACATCACTAAAATGAAACCATGCTCGATGATCGTGCCAAGTTATTACTCAAAGCGCTGGTAGAACGCTACATTGCCGACGGCCAGCCAGTCGGTTCGCGCACCCTGTCGCGTGCCTCAGGGCTCGACCTGTCACCGGCCACCATCCGCAATGTGATGTCAGATTTGGAAGAACTCGGCCTCATTGCCAGCCCGCACACCTCGGCCGGGCGCATCCCCACGGCGCGCGGTTACCGGCTGTTTGTCGACACCATGCTGACGGTGCAGCGCAGCCAGATCGGCACGCCCAGCCTGGCGCACGACCAACCGCAAAAAGTTATCTCCAACGCGGCCAACCTGCTGTCGAGCCTGTCGCAATTTGTCGGCGTAGTGATTGCGCCGCGGCGCACCTCGGTGTTTCGGCACATCGAGTTCCTGCGGCTCTCGGAGCGGCGCTTGCTGGTGATCATCGTGTCGCCCGAGGGCGACGTGCAAAACCGCGTCATCTTTACTGAGGTGGACTACACCCAGTCGCAGCTGGTTGAGGCAGCCAACTACCTCAACACCCACTATGTCGGCATGGCCATCGAGCAGGTGCGCGAGCGGCTGAAAAACGAGGTTGACGGCTTGCGCGCGGAAATTGCCAGCCTGATGAACGCCGCCGTGACGGCCAACACCGAGGCCATGACCGAAGGGCAGGATGAGGTGATCATTTCAGGCGAAAAAAATCTGCTCTCGGTCAGCGATTTCTCCAGTGACATGAGTCACCTGCGTCGCGCCTTTGACTTGTTCGAGCAAAAAGCCCAGTTAATGCGCCTGCTCGACGTCACCGGCCAGGCCGAAGGTGTTCGCATTTTCATTGGCGGTGAGAGCCAGGTGGTGCCGTTTGAAGACCTGTCAATCGTCAGTGCTCCCTACGAGGTCGACGGCCAGGTGGTTGGCACGCTAGGTGTCGTCGGCCCGACCCGCATGCCCTACGACCGCATGATCCAGATTGTCGATATCACCTCCAAGCTGGTCAGCAACGCGCTAAGTCACCACAAATAGCGCATCAGAAATGGCGCTTTTCTGCCCCGTACAATCTGCGGTCAGGTTGGGCCGTTAGCTCAGTTGGTTAGAGCAGAGGACTCATAATCCTTTGGTCCACAGTTCAAGTCTGTGACGGCCCACCAATCTTTTTTTCACATCCGTTGCACGCCTTTCGCATTGATGTGACGCTCGCCACTTCATCTTGACCAGAGCACGACATGCAAACATCCCGGCCCATTGAACTGCGCGGCCAAGCCATTGCCAGCGGCAAGTTCCCGTTGGTCTGCGTCCCGCTGGTGGGGCGCACGCTCAAGCAGCTGACAGCTGAACTGGCCATCGTGCTGCCCAAGCGGCCCGACGTGCTGGAATGGCGCGTTGATTTTTTTGAGGCCATTGGCAACACCGCTGCCGTTATTGCCGCAGCGCTTGCCATTAAACGGGGCGCAGGCAATATCCCTGTGCTGTTCACGCGCCGCTCCACCCTCGAAGGCGGAGAAAAAATAGCGATCAGCGAAGCGCAAGTGATTGCCATGTACGCGGCTGTGTGCGAGAGCAAATGCATTGACCTGATCGACTACGAAATGGCCAACGACGCGACCCATATCGCGCAGGTGCGCGCCGCAGCGATTGCCAACGACGTCATGCTGGTGCTGTCATATCACAATTTTTCAGCCACGCCCAACCTCGAAACCCTGGCGACAAAGTTTCTGATGGCCGAGAAATTGGGGGCCGACGTAGCCAAAGTGGCGGTGATGCCAGTCAACCTCGACGACGTGCTGACGCTCCTGATCGCCACCCGCGAAGCCAGCAAGAATTTGAGCATCCCTTTCATCAGCCTGTCAATGGGGCCTTATGGCGCGCTCACTCGCTTGTTTGGCTGGGTCTTTGGTTCCAGCCTGACCTTTGCCGTGGGGGCTGCCAGGTCGGCCCCCGGGCAAGTGCCAATCGAAGACCTGAACACAGTGCTGGCGATTGTGCAGAAGTTGATGGGTGGCAGGTAGATCGATAGTGGGCGTAGGCGTTTGCGATAGCGACTCTCGGTTCGCCTAAGTGCTATTTTTGCGATTTAAAGAGAGCGCTTTTGAATACAAACAATGGCCTGCGCAGAGGGCGCTGTGTTCCCCATGACTGCAAAAGGGCAATGCTGCGCTGCGGTAAAATCATTGGCCCAGCCAGCTCACGCTTGTGACAGGGCATGAATGCCCGCGATGGCCGCTACCACACACTTTGATGAACGCCCCCACACAGCTCAGCCACTTGTTACCTGCTGGCGCCATAGCGCAGCATGTGCCCGAACGCATCCGCGAAATTCCGTACAACTACACCTCGTTTTCTGACCGCGAAATCGTCATCCGGCTGCTCGGGGCGCCGGCCTGGGATTGGCTCAACAGCTTGCGCGAAGAGCGCCGTACCGGCCGCTCGGCGCGCATGTTATACGAAGTGCTGGGCGACATCTGGGTGGTGCAGCGCAACCCCTACTTGCAGGACGATCTGCTTGATAACCCGAAGCGCCGGGTGCTGCTGGTGCAAGCCTTGCAGCATCGGTTGGGTGAAATAGAAAAACGCCGGACGCCCGCCGATGACCCCGGGCGCGATGCACTGGTGGGGCGGTTGCTCGCCGCGGCAGGGCAGGCGGTGCAAGCCTTTGACACCAATTTTGTCGAAACGGCGACCCTGCGCCGCAAGGCGCAAAAGGTGCTGGCCAAGCTAACGGCCAAAGATAACATCAAGTTTGACGGCCTGAGCCGTGTCAGCCACGTGACCGACGCCACCGACTGGCGCGTGGAGTACCCATTTGTGGTGCTGACACCCGACTCCGAGGCCGAGATGGCACATCTGGTCAAGGGTTGTATTGAACTCGGTTTGACCATCATCCCGCGTGGTGGTGGCACCGGCTATACCGGCGGAGCGATTCCCTTGACCTGGAAAAGCGTGGTCATCAACACCGAAAAGCTCGAGGCCATGACCGAGGTCGAAATGCGTACGTTGCCCGGGCTGGATCATGAGGTTGGTACGGTCTGGACTGAGGCCGGTGTGGTCACCAGCCGCGTAGCCCATGCTGCCGAGCGCGCGGGTTTTGTCTTTGCTGTCGATCCCACGTCGGCCGATGCCTCTTGCATTGGCGGCAACATTGCCATGAACGCGGGCGGCAAAAAAGCCGTGCTGTGGGGTACGTCATTGGACAACCTGGCAAGTTGGCGCATGGTGACACCGCAAGCCGAGTGGCTGGAGGTGACGCGCATCAACCACAACATGGGCAAGATTCATGATGTCGATGTGGCCCGCTTTGAGTTGCAGTATTTCAAGGCTGACGGCAAAACGCCGCTGCGCACCGAGCGGCTCGACATTGCGGGCAAGACTTTTCGTAAGGAAGGCCTGGGCAAGGACGTAACCGACAAGTTTTTGAGTGGCCTACCCGGGATTCAAAAAGAGGGCTGCGACGGCCTGATCACCAGCGCGCGCTGGGTGGTGCACAAAATGCCCCAACACACGCGCACCGTGTGCCTGGAGTTTTTTGGTAACGCCAAAGACGCCGTGCCCAGCATCGTCGAGATCAAGGACTTCATGTTCGCCGAGCAAAAGCGCAGTGGTGTGCTGCTGGCCGGGCTGGAGCACCTCGATGATCGCTACCTGAAAGCTGTGGGCTACACGACCAAAAGCAAGCGCGGCGCAGCCTTGAGCGCGGGCGGTGTGCCCAAAATGGTGCTGTTTGGTGATATTGCTGGCGACGATGCCGATGCGGTGGCGCGTGTCACCAGCGAGGTGGTTCGCATTGCCAACTCGCGCAGCGGCGAAGGCTTTGTTGCCATCAGTCCCGAGGCACGCAAGAAGTTCTGGCTTGACCGCAAGCGCACTGCCGCCATCAGCCGCCACACCAACGCCTTCAAGATCAACGAGGACGTGGTGATTCCGCTGCCGCGCATGGCTGAGTACACCGACGGCATCGAGCGCATCAACATCGAGCTGAGCCTGCAAAACAAGCTGGCGCTGTGCGATGCGCTGCAAGACTACTTCAAGCGCAGCCAGCTGCCGGTGGGCCGTCAGGACGATGCTGGTGAGATTTCTGCGGCCGAACTGCTCGAAGACCGCGTGGCACAGTCGCTGGCGCTGCTCGACCAGGTGAAATCACTTTGGTCGGGCTGGCTGCGCGATGTTGAGCCGCTATTTGCCCAGTTGCAGGACCACAGTTTGCGTGCAAGTTGGAAAACACAAATTCGTCACCCGCTGCAGCAGATTTTCAGCGGTGTGGCGTTCGAGGCCATTCTGAAGGAATGCACCGCGATCCACCAGCGTGTGCTCAAGGGCCGCGTTTGGGTGGCTCTGCACATGCACGCTGGTGACGGCAATGTGCATACCAATATCCCCGTCAACAGCGACGACTACACCATGCTGCAAGCGGCGCACGGTGCGGTCAAACGCATCATGGCGCTGGCGCGCAGCCTCGGCGGCGTGATCTCGGGTGAACACGGCATTGGCATCACCAAACTGGAGTTTTTGAGCGATGCCGAACTGCAGCCGTTCACCGACTACAAGGCCAAGGTGGACCCTGAGGGGCGTTTCAACAAGGGCAAGTTGCTGCGCGTCGCGCTGACCCTTGACGCCTTGCATGCCGACCTGACCAACGCCTACACCCCCAGCTTTGGGCTGATGGGGCATGAGTCGCTGATCATGCAGCAGTCTGACATTGGTGCGATTTCCGCCAGCGTGAAAGACTGCCTGCGTTGCGGCAAGTGCAAGCCGGTGTGCGCCACCCATGTCCCGCGCGCCAATTTGCTTTACAGCCCGCGCAACAAAATTCTGGCTACCTCCCTTTTGGTAGAAGCCTTTTTGTACGAAGAGCAAACGCGCCGTGGCGTGTCCATCAAGCACTGGCAAGAATTTGAAGATGTGGCGGACCACTGTACTTTGTGCCATAAGTGCCTGAGCCCGTGTCCTGTCAACATCGACTTTGGTGACGTGTCGATGAACATGCGCAACTTGCTGCGAAAAATGGGCAAAAAGAGCTTTCGGCCTGCCGGAGCGGCGGCCATGTTCATGCTCAACGCCACCAACCCCGAGACCATCAAAATGGCCCGCTCGGTGATGGTCAACGTGGCCATCAAGGCGCAGCGTGCCGCTGCCGATGTGTTGAAAATAGTGGGCCGCAAGCAAACCAAGGCACCACCTGCCTCGCTGGGCACGGCACCCATTAAAGAGCAGGTGATCCATTTCATCAACAAAAAGCTGCCTGGCGGGCTGCCCAAAAAGACTGCGCGTGCCTTGCTCGACATTGAAGACAAAGACTACGTGCCCATCATCCGCAACCCCAAAACTACCAGCGCCGAGACCGAGGCGGTGTTTTACTTTCCGGGTTGCGGCTCCGAGCGTCTTTTCAGCCAGGTCGGTCTGGCCACGCAAGCCATGTTGTGGCACGCCGGGGTGCAAACCGTGCTGCCACCGGGTTACCTGTGCTGTGGCTATCCGCAGCGTGGCGGCGGCGAGTTTGACAAGGCCGAAAAAATCATCACCGACAACCGGGTGCTGTTTCACCGCGTGGCCAACACGCTCAATTACCTCGACATCAAAACCGTGGTGGTGAGCTGCGGCACCTGTTTCGACCAGTTGCAGGGTTACGAATTCGACAAAATATTTCCAGGTTGCCGCATCATCGACATCCACGAATTCTTGCTCGAAAAAGGCATCACGCTGGCCAATGCTGGCGCGTTTTTGTTCCACGACCCCTGCCACAGCCCGATGAAATTGCAAGAGCCGCTCAAGACGGTCAAGGCGCTGCTGGGTGACAACGTGATCCAGTCCGAGCGCTGTTGCGGCGAATCCGGCACGCTGGCCCTGACGCGTCCGGACGTGTCCACCCAGGTGCGCTTTCGCAAGGAAGAAGAAATCCGTAAGGGCGAAGCGCAGTTGCGCCAAAAGCCGGGCGTGGGTGCCAAAGATAACATCAAGATGCTCACCTCCTGTCCAGCCTGCTTACAAGGTTTGAGCCGTTTTGGCGAAGACCTGCAAAATGGCCTGCTGGAAGCCGACTACATCGTGGTTGAAATGGCCAGGCAGATTCTGGGTGAGCAGTGGATGCCTGATTACGTTAAGGTGGCGAACGACGGTGGCATCGAGCGGGTGCTGGTTTGAATTCAACAACTATTTTCAAGAGGTGACACACCATGGCAGGTTTACAAAGCGGCGCGCCAGCGCCAAAAGACATCACGTTGCACAGCAAGTCGCGCGTGCTGGAGGTCAGTTTTTCTGACGGCGCGCAGTTTCGCCTCCCGTTCGAGTTGATGCGCGTCTATTCGCCGTCGGCCGAGGTGGCGGGTCACGGGCCGGGCCAGGAAACCCTGCAGACCGGCAAGCGCGATGTGACGTTGACAGGGCTGGAGCCGGTGGGAAACTACGCCGTGCAACCCTCGTTTTCTGATGGTCACGATACCGGCATTTTTTCTTGGGACTACCTCTATTTTCTGGGCTCGCAGCAGGACAAATTATGGGCCGACTACAACGCTCGGCTGGCGGCCGCCGGTGTGGACCGAGACGCGCCGATGCCCGAAAAGGCCGGCAGCAGTTGCGGCAGCCATTGATCTATTGCCACTTCATTCCCTCCCGAGGCTTCGGGTTTAGCGCGGCGAGTTCCGGCGCGCCACCACTCACATCATCGCCATGAGCACCACACATTTTGGTTTCCGTACCGTTGAAGAGGCCGAAAAAGCCAACCATGTCAAAGGCGTTTTTGACTCTGTTGCACCCAAATACGACGTCATGAACGACCTCATGTCAATGGGTCTGCATCGCCTCTGGAAGGCCTACACCGTGACAGTGGCCAACGTGCATGAGGGCGATAAGGTGCTCGACATTGCCGGGGGTACCGGTGACCTGGCGCTGGCGTTTTCAAAAAAAGTGGGCCGCAGCGGCGAGGTGGTGCACACCGACATCAATGAAGCCATGTTGCGCACTGGCCGCGACCGCCTGGTCGATGCCGGCGTGGTGCTGCCCACGTTGGTCTGCGACGCCGAAAAACTGCCGTTTCCCGACAACCATTTCAACCTGGTGACGGTGGCCTTTGGCCTGCGCAACATGACGCACAAGGGCGTAGCGCTCAAGGAAATGAACCGGGTGTTGCAGCCCGGCGGCAAATTGCTTGTGCTGGAGTTTTCCAAAGTGGCCAAGCCGCTGGAAAAAGCCTATGACTGGTATTCGTTCAAGGTGCTGCCCAAACTGGGTGAATGGGTCGCCGGGGACGCCTCTAGCTACCAGTATCTGGCCGAGTCAATCCGCATGCATCCAAGCCAGGAAGAACTCAAATCCCTGATGAAGGTTAATGGCTTTGGCCATGTCGACTACCACAACATGACCGGGGGTCTGGTAGCCTTGCATGTCGGTATCAAATGTTGAATTGAATCAATGTTTTCGCCGCCCGATTTTTCCTTGGCTCATGAATTTTGGAGATGGTATGAAACGATGGCTTCCCATGGTAACGATGTGTCTGGTGCTGTTTGCTGGTCACGCCGACGCTAAACGTTTTGGCGGCGGCATGTCATTTGGCAAGCAGTCCAACAACGTGACGCAACGCCAGGCTGCACCGATGCCAGCGCCAACGCAGGCGGCAGCCGCTAAAGCACCAACGGCTGCGAACCCCGCTGCCACTGCTCCCAGGAAGCCTTGGGGTGCGATGCTAGGTGGTCTGGCCGCTGGTTTGGGGCTGGCCTGGCTAGCGAGTTCGCTGGGAATGGGTGAAGCCATGGGCCAAGTGCTGATGCTCGCCTTGTTGGCGATGCTGATCATGGCTGCTGTGACCTGGTTCAAGCGGCGTAACAACGCGGCTTCCCAGTCGTCTGCCTCGCCTTTCGCATTTCAGGGCGCCGGCGCCGCTGGCCAGGCCACCATGCCTGCCAGTTACCGCCCGGAAAACGTGGGCAATGATGCTTCGGCGCGCCCTTGGGAGCGTAATTCGGCTGCCTTTGATGGCACCTTGGCTGGTACGGCAACTACTGCTGTGAACGGGTCGATGATCGGTTCTGGCTTGTCGGGCTCACAGACCTGGGGCATTCCTGAAGGTTTCGACTCCGAGGGGTTCCTAAAGGCGGCCAAGGCCAATTTTGTCTCGCTGCAAGCAGCCTGGGACAAGTCGGACATTCCGGCCTTGCGCGTCATGATGACCGACACCATGCTCAAGGAAATCCAGGCACAACTGGCCGAGCGTGAAGCACACACCGGTGGTCCGATGAACCAGACCGAAGTGGTGATGATCGAAGCGCATCTGCTTGGCATCGAAGACATGGGTGACGAATACATGGCCAGCGTCGAGTTCACCGGCATGATTCGCGAAGAGCCTTCGTCAGGCCCGAGTCCGTTCCGTGAAGTCTGGAACATGATCAAACCGAAAAGCGGACGTAGCGGCTGGTTGGTTGCAGGGGTTCAAGCCTTGCAGTAAGCGAAGTCTTGCCGTTTCAGGGAATAATGGGGTCTATGGCAACACAGACCCCTTTTGCATTTTTGGAGAGTTTTGCAGAAAAACTCCCGCTTCCCAAATTCGCCCCGCCGGCATGGGCCGTCAATGAGGCCCAGCGCCGCATTGTCTTGCTGCTCAATCACGTGTTGATGCAGGAAAGCGAAGCCATGACACGTCTTTCGCGCCACCAGGGCCAAATCATGCTGGCGCAATGGCGCACGTTCTACTTCAAGCTGGTCGCAACACCGGCTGGGTTGCTTGATCTGGCTGACCCCGAGGCCAAGCCTGATCTGGTGTTGACGGTGACGGACGAGTCGCCGCTGGCGCTCGCGCAGGCGGTTTTCAAGGGTGAAAAGCCAGCCGTGCGCATCGAAGGCGATGTGCAGTTGGCGGCCGAGGTGAACTGGCTGACCGAGCATGTGCGCTGGGACATGGAAGAAGACCTGGCGCGCATCATCGGCGACGTGCCAGCCCACACCCTGAGTCAGATGAGCCGTACCATGAGCACCAGCCTGCGGGAGTTTTTGGCCAAAGCAGCAGCGTTCACGCCTGGCAAGTCAGCCAAATGACCCATATTTTTCGAGGCGCCTTCATCCTTTGGGTGATGTTGCGCAATGGACTGGATGAGCTGGTGCTCACCAGCTTCAAGAAACCCTGGTTGCTTCGCCTAGCCCGGCTGTTGACGCTGGGGCGAAAGCTCGACGCACCGCGTGGCCAGCGCATCCGCCAGACCCTCGAGAGTTTGGGCCCCATTTTTGTCAAGTTTGGTCAGGTGCTATCCACCCGGCGCGATTTGCTGCCGGTTGACATTGCCGACGAGCTGGCCATGCTGCAAGACCGCGTGCCACCGTTCCCCAGCGAGGTGGCCACAGCCATCATTGAGCGCGCTTTCAAAAAGTCTGTCGATGAGATTTTTGTCTCGTTCGAGCGTGAGCCTGTCGCCAGCGCGTCGATCGCGCAAGTGCATTTTGCGGTGCTCAAGGACCGGCACGGCTATGCCAGGGACGTGGCGGTCAAGGTGCTGCGTCCGAACATGCTGGACGTGATCGACAAGGATCTGGCGCTGCTGCGCATGTTGGCCGGCTGGATCGAAGGCCTGACAGAAGACGGCAAGCGGCTCAAGCCGCGCGAAGTCGTGGCAGAGTTCGAAAAGTACCTGCACGACGAGCTCGATTTGGTGCGCGAGGCGTCTAGCGCGGCGCAGCTGCGCCGCAACATGGCCGACCTCGACTTGGTGCTGATTCCCGAGATGTACTGGGATTACTGCATGCCCGAGGTGATCGTGATGGAACGCATGAAGGGTGTGCCCATCAATCAGGTTGAGCGCCTGGTTGCTGCCGGGGTGGATATCCCCAAACTGGCGCGCGATGGTGTCACCATCTTTTTTACCCAGGTGTTTCGCGACGGGTTTTTCCACGCCGACATGCATCCCGGCAACATCCAGGTAAGCCTGGACCCCGCCACCTTTGGCCGCTATATTTCGCTTGACTTTGGTATTGTCGGCACGCTCACCGAGGGCGATAAAGAATATCTGGCGCAAAACTTCATCGCGTTTTTCCGCCGTGACTACAAGCGCGTAGCCGAATTGCACATTGAATCAGGCTGGGTGCCTGCCGCGACCCGGGTTGACGAGCTTGAGGCCGCCGTGCGCGCGGTATGCGAGCCTTATTTCGACCGGCCGCTCAAGGAAATCTCGCTGGGCATGATCCTGATGCGGCTGTTCCAGACCTCGCGCCGGTTCCAGGTTGAAATTCAGCCGCAACTGGTGCTGCTGCAAAAGACCTTGCTCAATATTGAAGGCCTGGGGCGTCAGCTCGATCCTGAATTGGACTTGTGGCACACCGCCAAACCTTTCCTCGAAAAATGGATGGTGAACCAGGTCGGCCCGCAAAAATTGTTGAAGGAATTGCGTAACGAAGCGCCACGCTACGCCAAGATGCTGCCAGAACTGCCGCGCCTTTTGTTTGATTTTTTACAGCAGGCGCCTACCCGGTCTAGTGCGCTAGAGTTACAGGCCTTGCTGGCTGAGCAAAAACGAACCAATCGTCTTTTGCAAGCCATCATTTACGGTGCCATTGGGTTCGCGCTGGGCATGATCATGATGCAGATTTTGGTGCGGGTGCGCCTGTTCTGACGGCTGGTACCCCGTTGGCGGGGCGCTGAATGCGCACTTTATAATCACCGGCTTTGCGACCCTTTCTTCAGCTTCAACACCATGCCAATTTACGCTTACAAATGCAACGCCTGTGGTCTTGCCAAGGACGTGTTGCAAAAAATGTCTGACCCGGTGCTCACAGATTGTCCAGCCTGTGGCCAGGCCAGCTTTGTCAAACAGCTCACGGCGGCGGGCTTCCAGCTCAAGGGATCGGGCTGGTACGCCACCGATTTCAAGGGCGGCGGTGCTGCTTCAACGGTGGCCGCCCCGGCTACAGCCGAAACGGCGACTGCCGCCGACGCCGGGCCCAGCGGTAGTCCCGCCGCCAAGTCCGACGCTGCACCTGCTGGCGCCGCTTGTAGCACCGGTTGCGCCTGCCACAGCTGACCCGATTTCGTAGAGAGTCCTTGTGCCGTTCAAAAAATACCTGCTAACGGGGCTGCTGGTCTGGTTGCCCACCGCCATCACCTTTGCGGTGTTGCTATGGCTGATGGACTTGCTCGATGGCATTTTTGTCGGCATGTTGACGGTGTTGCAGGCCGTTTTGCCGGACTCCCTGATGAGTACGCTGGAGTATTTCAAGCATATTCCCGGCCTCGGCGTGATCCTGGTTTTTGCCGGGCTGCTTATTACCGGGGCGCTGGTTTCTAATGTGGCGGGGCGCTGGTGGCTGGTGCAATGGCATCGTCTACAGACCAACATTCCGGTCTTCAAGACGATTTACAACAGCGTTAAAAAAGTGTCTGATACGCTGTTCTCCAGTAACGGCAATGCTTTTCGCACCGCTTTGCTGGTGCAGTATCCGCGTCGTGGCGCCTGGACCATTGCGTTTCAGACCGGTTCGCCGAGTGGCGAGGTGGCGCAGCACTTAGGGCCTGACTTTGTCAGCGTCTATGTGCCCACCACACCCAACCCTACCAGCGGATTTTTTTTGATGCTGCCGCGCAGTGACGTGATTGAACTGAGCATGAGCGTTGACGAAGCGCTGACCTATGTGATCTCGATGGGCTCGGTGGCGCCCACAGCAGCGGGTGTTTTTCCCGAATAATTTTTTGACAACCCTGCTGCCCTGACAAGGCGGCATTAGAAAGCAGTTTTATGGCAATGCGCTCTCATTATTGTGGATTGGTCACAGAAGCCCTGATGGGTGAAATCGTGACACTGTGTGGCTGGGTCAACCGCCGACGTGACCACGGTGGCGTGATTTTTGTCGATGTGCGCGACCGCGAAGGCTACGTGCAGGTGGTCTGCGACCCTGACCGTGCCGAGATGTTTGCTGTGGCCGAAGACCTGCGCAACGAGTTCTGCATCCAGGTCAAAGGGCTGGTGCGCGCGCGCCCGGATGGCACGGTCAACAATAACCTTAAAAGCGGCAAGATCGAAGTGCTGTGCCACGAGCTCACCGTGCTCAATCCGTCGGTGACACCGCCTTTCCAGTTGGACGAGGAAAACCTCAGCGAGACCACACGTCTGACGCACCGCGTGCTCGACTTGCGCCGCCCCTACATGCAAAACAACCTGATGCTGCGCTACCGCGTGACCATGGAAGTGCGCAAGTTTCTCGATGCCCATGGCTTTGTCGACATTGAAACCCCCATGCTGACCAAGAGCACGCCCGAAGGCGCGCGCGACTACTTGGTGCCAAGTCGTGTCCATGACGGCCACTTTTTTGCGTTGCCGCAAAGCCCGCAGTTGTTCAAGCAGTTGCTGATGGTGGCCGGTTTCGATCGCTATTACCAGATCACCAAATGTTTCCGCGACGAAGACCTGCGCGCTGACCGTCAACCCGAATTTACCCAGATCGATATCGAAACCTCGTTCCTTGACGAAGAAGAAATCCGCGATATTTTCCAAGGCATGATCAAGACCATCTTCCAGAACACCCTGGGCGTTGACCTGGGCGAGTTCCCGGTCATGACCTACCAGGAGGCGGCGCGCCGCTTCGGCTCCGACAAGCCTGACTTGCGTGTGAAGCTTGAATTTACCGAGCTCACCGATGTCATGGTCGATGTCGATTTCAAGGTGTTCTCGACACCCGCTACCAGCGCAGGCGGCCGCGTGGTGGCACTGTGCGTGCCGGGCGGGGCCGAGATTACCCGCAGTGAAATCGACAACTACGGCGAATTCGTCAAGATTTATGGTGCCAAGGGCCTGGCCTGGATCAAGGTTAATGACGTGACCAAGGGGCGCGAAGGCCTGCAAAGCCCGATCGTCAAAAATCTGCACGATGCGGCCCTGGCAGAAATCCTCAAGCGCACTGGTGCCAAGGACGGCGATATTTTGTTTTTTGGTGCCGACAAGGAAAAGATCGTCAACGACGCCATCGGCGCACTGCGCATCAAGATTGGCCACAGCGCCTTCGGCAAGAAAAGCGGCCTCTTTGAAGACCGCTGGGCACCGTTGTGGGTGGTGGACTTTCCGATGTTCGAGCACGACGAGGATTCTGACCGCTGGATGGCGGTGCATCACCCGTTTACCGCGCCCAAGGACGGCCACGAAGATTTGATGGTCACCGACCCTGCCAATTGCATCTCCAAGGGCTACGACATGGTGCTCAACGGCTGGGAAATGGGTGGCGGTTCGGTCCGGATTCACCGTGCCGAGGTACAGAAAAAGGTGTTCGATGCGCTCAAGATCACGCCCGAAGAAGCACAACAAAAGTTTGGCTTTCTGCTCGACGCGCTGCAATACGGCGCGCCGCCACATGGTGGCCTGGCCTTTGGCCTGGACCGCATCGTCACCCTGATGACTGGCGCCGAGTCGATCCGCGACGTGATCGCCTTTCCCAAAACCCAGCGCGCCCAATGCCTGTTGACGCAGGCACCGTCGCCGGTGGACGAAAAGCAGTTGCGCGAACTGCACATTCGACTGCGCACTCCCGAGGCGGTGAAAGCGCTCTGATCAGTTGGGGTCAGAGCACGTCGCTGCGCGAGTGGTCTGACCCGCAAGCTTCTAAGTTGGCTGACATTGGTTTGATGCAAAATGAAAGGGCGCTAACTTGGCGCCCTTTTCAATTGACACCGTCTTTTCCACGTGAATGCAATTTTCCGTCCCTTCAAAATCCCGCAGTCGGTGCTGGTCGTCATTCACACGCCGGCCCTCGATGTCCTGCTGATCAAACGTGCTGATGCCGATGATTTCTGGCAATCGGTCACCGGCAGCAAGGACACGCTGGAGGAGTCGTTTGCGCAAACCGCGCGGCGCGAAGTGATGGAGGAAACCGGCATTGACTGTGGTCAGGGCACTGCACTGGCGGACCAGTTGCACGACTGGCAACTGGAAAATGTATTTGAGATCTACCCGCGCTGGCGCCACCGTTATGCGCCCGGCGTGACCCGCAACACCGAACATCTGTTTGGCTTGCTGGTGCCAGAAAACACGCCGGTGCGTTTGAGCCCGCGCGAGCACACCGCGTACCAGTGGTTGCCGTACAGACAAGCGGCAGAGGCCTGTTTTTCGCCGTCCAACGCCGAAGCGTGTTTGCTGTTGCCAAGATTTTTCCAGAAGCGAAATTTGTCATGAACATTATCCGGGTGGCCACCTACAACATCCACAAAGGCGTGCAAGGCATCGGGCCGGCGCGGCGCCTGGAAATTCACAACCTGGGTTTGGCTGTTGAGTCACTCGACGCGGATGTGGTTTGCCTGCAAGAAGTTCGGCAATCCAACCGCCTTGAAGCCAAGCACTTTGCGCTTTGGCCAGAGCTGGCGCAAGCCGATTTTTTGGCACCTCAGGGCTACGAGGCGGTGTACCGCACCAACGCTATCACGCGCCACGGTGAGCATGGTAATGCGCTGCTGTCGCGCTGGCCGGTGTTGTCGCACCAGCATGAGGACATGTCGGACCACCGCCTGGAGCAGCGAGGCTTTTTGCACGTCATGCTTAATTTTCACGGAAAGATGGTGCATGTGTTGGTGGTGCACCTTGGCCTGGTCAAGGCCAGCCGGGTGCGCCAGGTGGCGCAGTTGAAGCGCTTTATCGAGCGTGAAATCCCCGCGTCGGCACCGCTGCTGGTGGCCGGCGACTTCAATGACTGGGGCAAGACCGTGCAGCAGGCGATGGCGCAGGAAGGCTTGCAAGCCTGGAATGCGCGCCAGCCCACATTCCCGTCGCGCTTGCCTTTGGCGCAACTTGACTATGTGTTTGCCCGCAATCTGACGCCGATGGGATTGATGGTGCCGCAGGGGCGCATTTGGACGCGTATGTCCGACCATTTGCCGCTGATCGCTGAATTTACCTTGCCAGCGGGTTGATGCATAGCATGCTGGCAGCCGGTCATCAGGTTGATTTGTTGCAGGGGTCGCAGGAATTTTTTGCCGCGCTGGTTCAGGCGATTGATCGCAGTACGCGCGAGGTTCGCCTGGAAACCTATATTTTCAGCGTGGAGGCTTCGGGTACTGATGTGGCGCTGGCGCTGGAGCGCGCCGCGCAGCGTGGTGTCAAGGTCTTCGTGGTGATGGATGGCGCGGGCACCGACAACTTGAGCCAGGAGTGGGCCAGCCGTTTTTCGGCAGCCGGCGTGGCCTGGCGAATTTTTTCCCCGCTAGGAGGCTTGGGCCTTCTTATTCCCAGCCGCTGGCGACGCCTGCACCGCAAGCTGTGCGTGGTCGATGGTCGGGTGGCTTTTTGTGGCGGTATCAATGTGCTGGACGATTTTTTTGACCCCAATTACGGCACCTTGACCGCGCCACGCTTCGACTTTGCCGTGCGCGTGACTGGACCCCTGGTGCAATCAGCGCACGCCGCGCTGGTGCAGTTCTGGTGGCGCTTGCAAGCCACGCGTATCGTGCGTCAAGGAGACCTTGCTGCGGCCTGGCAAGCCTTGCATGAGGCGAAAAAATCTGATCCTGACGCCTTGGTTGGCGCAGAACCGAAGCCATCGGCTGGCCAACCGGCACGTACCAAGGCGGCTTTGGTTTTGCGTGACAACCTGCGCCACCGCACCCGTATCGAGTACGCTTACCGCCAGGCCATCGGCGAGGCCAAAAAAGACATCATCATCGCCAACGCCTATTTTTTGCCAGGCCGAAAAATCAGCAAGTCCCTGATTTATGCTGCGCAGCGCGGCGTGCGTGTGCGCTTGCTGCTGCAAGGGCGCTATGAATACTTTATGCAGTTCCACGCCGCGCGCATGGTCTATGGCCGACTGCTGACTGCCGGGATTGAGATCATCGAGTACCGGGTGAGCTTCTTGCACGCCAAGGTGGCCGTGATCGACGGTCATTGGGCCACTGTGGGCTCGTCCAACCTGGACCCATTGAGCCTGTTGCTAGCCCGCGAAGCCAATGTGGTGGTGGATGACGTGGCGTTTGCGCATAATTTACAGGCGCGCCTGGAGCGCGCCATTCAGCTCGAGGGCACGCGGGTGGACCCGGCAGTCTATGCAGGTCGGCCTCTGGTGCAGCGGTTGTTGGACCGGGCGGCCTATGTGGTCATGCGAATGCTTTTGTTCGTCAATGGTAAAAGCTATTAAATAAATAGCTTTAAAAGACAGCAATGTAGGCGTTTCAGACGAATAACCTTGCTGCCAAAAGACTGCTAACATCGTTTGACATTCAATAACTGATAGTGACATCCATGAATTCATCTCCCCCAGAAGAAGGCACGCCGGTCTCCGTCAAGATCCGCGAACGTATCCAGGCCGCCCGCAAGCGTTTCCATGCCAACGACAACATTGCCGACTTCATTCAACCCGGCGAGCTTGAACTGCTGCTCGACGAAGTGGAAGACAAAATGAAAGGCGTGCTGGGCAGTTTGGTGATCGACACCGAACATGACCACAACACCGACAACACCGCACGCCGCGTGGCCAAGATGTACCTCAAGGAAGTGTTTCAGGGCCGGTATGTCAAAGCCCCACCCATCACCGAATTCCCCAATGCCGAGCACCTCAACGAGCTGATGATCGTGGGCCCGATCACGGTGCGCAGCGCTTGCAGCCACCATTTTTGCCCGATCATGGGCAAGATCTGGATCGGCGTGCTGCCCAACGAACACACCAACGTGATTGGCCTGTCCAAATACGCGCGTCTGGCCGAATGGGTCATGGGCCGACCGCAAATTCAGGAAGAAGCGGTGGTGCAACTGGCCGACCTGATCCAGCACAAAACCCAGCCTGATGGCCTGGCCATCGTCATGGAAGCCAGCCACTTTTGCATGAGCTGGCGTGGTGTCAAGGACCCTGACAGCAAGATGATCAACTCGGTCATGCGCGGCAGCTTCCTCAAAGACGCCAATCTGCGTCGCGAATTTTTATCTTTGATTCCCCAGAAAGGTTAACCATGTTGGTACGTTTGTTGTACGCCAGTCGGGCCATCGATACCCGCCCTGAGGCCATTGAATCCATTTTGCAGCAGTCGCGATCGCACAACCCAAGCAGTGGCGTGACAGGTGTTTTGTGCTACGGTGGCGGCATCTTTCTACAGGCCCTTGAAGGTGGCCGCATGACCGTGAGTGAGTTGTATGGCCACATCCAGCGCGACCCACGCCACAAGGACGTCGTGCTACTACATTACGAAGAAATTTCCGAGCGCCGCTTTGCAGGCTGGACCATGGGCGAAGTCAATATGACCCGCATCAACGCGTCCATTTTGCTCAAATACGCAGAAAAACCCGAGCTTGATCCCTATTCAGTTTCCGGCCAGGTTTCGCTGGCCCTGCTTGAAGAACTGATGGCCACCGCCTCGGTCATCGGTCGCGCCTGATTGGTGCCTGCGCGAGTGTTGCTTGGCTGTGATTTTTCCAGCGCTCCCACAACCAAAAAGCCCATCGTTGTCGCTTTGGGTGGCCTACATCAGGGCCGAGTTAGTCTCGCCAAACTGGAATATTTTTCGACACTGACGGCTTTTTCCGACTGGCTCAAACTTCCACAAAATTGGGTGGGTGCCTTCGATTTGCCGTTTGGCCTGCCGAGAGAACTGGTGCAAACGCTGGGTTGGCCAACCGACTGGGCGGCCTGCATGAGTCACTACACCTCGCTAAGCCGGGATCAGATTCGTCAGGCCTTTGCTGCTTTTTGCAACTTGCGTCCGGCAGGTGGCAAATTCGCTCATCGCGCCACCGACTGGCCAGCAGGCTCGAGTCCGAGCATGAAGTGGGTCAATCCGCCGGTCGCGTTCATGCTGCACGCCGGGGTGCCGCTGCTGCTTGAGGCCGGCGCCACGCTGCCAGGCGTGCATGCTGGCAATGGTCAAAAAGTTGCCCTTGAAGCCTACCCCGGCATGCTGGCGCGCGAGGTGCTAAGCCAGCGCAGCTACAAGGCCGATGACAAGGCACGCCAGACCCCCGAGCGCCTGATTGCCCGCAAAGACCTGATCACGGCGCTTGAGCAGGGCAACACCCGGCTGGGTTTGCGCCTCAAGTTGTCCCACGCGCAACGCGATGCCGTGGCTGACGACGCGCGCGGCGATGCGCTCGACGCGGTGCTGTGCCTGATGCAGGCAGCCTGGGCGCAAACACAACATGACAGCGGCGCTGCGCTGTACGGTTTGCCGACGGACCTGGATCCGCTGGAAGGCTGGATCGTGAGCGCCTGACGATTCATGTGGCGCAAATTCATCATGGTCTGCTTGCTGCTGCCAGCTTGTGCGCAAGCGAGGGTCTGGAGCGGTGTGGTGAAGCATGTCTCAGATGGTGACACCCTTTGGCTCAAGCCTGCGGATGGCGCAGCGCCCAGAAAAGTGCGACTGCTTGGGCTGGATGCGCCCGAGCTTTGCCAAGAGGGTGGCAAGGCTGCGCGCGCTGCGTTACAAGTCCTGGTGGCCAACAAACTGGTGCAAGTCACGGTGAATTTTCAGGACAGTTATGGCCGCGATCTGGGTCGGCTGCGTGTTGATGATCGCGACGTTGGCGCAGCTTTGGTCAGTGCCGGCCAAGCCTGGTCGAGCCGTTGGCACAACAGCCTGGGGCCTTACGCGGCGCAGGAAGCGTCTGCACGGTCGGCCCGATCGGGGTTATTTTCTGACCCGGCGGCCGAATTGCCACGCGATTTTCGCAAGCGCCACGGCCCGTGTCAGGCGCCGCGCTGAGTATTCAGCACTTACGCTGCTTGCGGCACCTGCGCCGTGCCACACACCGGGCAGGCGGCGTGGCGGCTGATGCGCACTTCGGTAAATTCCATGGCGCGGCCGTCGAGCATCAGCAGGCGGCCGGTCAAAGGGCGACCGGCACCCGTGATGAGCTTGAGTGCCTCTGCCGCTTGCACGCTGCCGATGATGCCCACCAGCGGTGCAAACACGCCCATGGTGGCGCAGCGGGTTTCTTCGAACGTGGTGTCTGGCGGGAAGACGCATGCGTAACAGGGCGACAGGGCGTCGCGCGCATCAAACACGCTGACCTGGCCATCAAAGCGGATCGCAGCGCCCGAGACCAGCGGTTTTTGCTGCGCCACGCACGCCGCGTTGATGGCGTGGCGGGTGGCAAAGTTGTCACAGCAGTCCAGCACGACATCAGCCTGCGCCACCAACTGACTCAACAGCGCGGCTTCGGCGCGTTGCTGAATCGCCGTGACCTCGACACCGGGATTGAGCTGCGCAATGGCTGCCTGAATGGAGCCTACCTTGGGATAGCCCACACGGTCCATCGTATGCGCGACCTGGCGCTGCAAATTGGTCATGTCCACCGTGTCGTCATCAACCACGGTGATGTGGCCGACGCCAGCAGAGCCCAGGTACAACGCTACCGGTGAGCCAAGGCCACCGGCACCGATGATGAGCACCCGCGCTGCCAGGATACGTTCCTGGCCCTCTACCCCGATTTCGTTGAGCAGGATGTGGCGCGAGTAGCGCAGCAGGTCATCATCGGTCATGCGGACCCCTAAATTTCTTTCTTCTCTTCGTTGCGCTCGACCAGCGTCTTGCTAGCCAACACGGGAAGCCCCTTGAGTTGGTTCAGAGCTTGTGCCAGGGGGAAGTCCTTGTCTGAACCCAGTTCCGGCAGGCGGCGTTCAGACGCTGGCTTCTTCATTTCTTCTTCGAGCTTGATGCGGGCTTCTTCGCGGGATTTTTCCCGTGCCGCATCCTTGACCTCGGCGCCCTGGCCACTCGACAGGTGCTTTTCCAGGTCAGCCTCGCGTGTGCGCAGGGCGGCAAACAGGTTGCCGTCGGCCGACTCGTCGACCATCACGTCGGGTACGATACCTTTGGCCTGGATCGACTTGCCGCTGGGCGTGTAGTAGCGACTGGTGGTGAGCTTGAGCGCTGCGGTGGGGCAGTTGTCCATGCGAAAACCCGAATCGAGGCAGACCGCGGTTTGCACCGAACCCTTGCCAAAGGTCTGGTTGCCAAGCAAGGTGGCGCGCTGGTGGTCTTGCAGGGCGCCAGCCACGATTTCACTGGCCGAGGCCGAGCCTTCATTCACCAGCACCACCAGCGGCACGCTCTTGAGTGCACCGTTGGTAACCTCCTCGAGGCGTTTTAGCGGATCGGCACCACCGCGACGCTGGTAATAGCGCGGCGAGGCCTTGTAGGTGAACTTGCTGTCGGCAAGCTGCCCGTTAGCCGACACCACGGTCACGTTCTCGGGCAGAAAGGCGGCCGAAATTGCTACCGCGGCATCCAGGTAGCCACCCGGGTCGTTACGCAAATCGAGCACCAGACCCTTAAGTTTTGGCTCCTGCTTGTAAATGTCTTCCACCTTGCGTGCAAAGTCGGCCACCGTGCGCTCCTGGAACTGACTGATGCGAACCCAGGCGTAGCCAGGCTCGATCACTTTTGCCTTGACACTCTGGGTTTTGATTTCGGCGCGTGTGATGGTCACCGAAAAGGTACGGCTTTCGTCCTTGCGGAAGATGCTCAAGTTCACCTTGGTGTCGGGCTTGCCACGCATGCGCTTGACACCTTCGTTGAGCGTCATGCCCTTGACCGGCGTGTCGTCAATCTTGATGATCAGGTCGTTGGGCTTGAGGCCGGCGTGGTCTGCCGGTGAGTCTTCAATGGGCGAGACCACTTTGATGAGTCCGTCTTCCTGGGAAATTTCGATGCCCACGCCGACAAACTTGCCGGTGGTGCCTTCGTTGAAATCCTGTAGCGCTTTTTTGTCCAGGTAGACCGAGTGCGGGTCCAGCCCGGCGACCATGCCGGCAATGGCATCGGTGATCAGCTTCTTTTCATCGACCGGCTCGACGTAGTTGGTCTTGACCATGCCAAAGACGGCCGCCAGTTGCTGCAACTCTTCAAGCGGTAGGGGCGCCAGCGCGCCGCGCGCCATCGTTTGCAACGACACGGTGGTCAGTGCACCAGCGACTACGCCGACCGAAATCCAGCCAGCAACTTTTAATTTATATCCCATTGTGTTTCCAGACCTGTGAGCGTTTGAATTAAAGCCATTTGGAGTGTTGAAGCCCGCAAGGGTTCCTTGCGACCGCAAAAATTTACTGTTTTCCCTGTGCCGCCACAGCAGCGGCCGCCTTGGCGGCTGCCGCGGCGTCACCCAGATAGTAATGGCGAATCGGTTTGAGCTCGTCGTCGAGTTCATAAACCAGCGGAATCCCGTTGGGGATATTCAGACCGACGATCTCGTTGTCAGAGATATTGTCGAGGTATTTGACTAGCGCCCGGATCGAATTGCCGTGGGCTGCCACCACCACGCGCTTGCCCAGTCGCATCGCTGGCGCCAGCGCTTCGTTCCAGAACGGCATGACGCGCGCCACTGTGTCTTTAAGGCATTCAGTCAGCGGCACCTGCTCCAGGGCGAGCTTGACGTATCGCACATCGCCGCGCTCGCAGCGCGGGTCGGTGGCTTCCAGCGCGGGCGGTGCCGTGTCGTAGCTGCGCCGCCAGATCAGCACTTGCGCATCACCATACTCTTTGGCCACCTCGGCCTTGTTGAGTCCTTGCAGCGCGCCATAGTGGCGCTCGTTGAGGCGCCAACTGTTCACCACCGGCAGCCAAGTGCGGTCCATTTCGTCGAGCACGTGCCACAGGGTGCGGGTGGCGCGCTTGAGGACGCTGGTGTAGGCGATGTCGAAGTCATAGCCCTCGGCCTTGAGCAGGCGCCCGGCAAAGATGGCTTGCTCAAGCCCGGTGGGGGTCAGGTCCACGTCGGTCCAGCCAGTAAAGCGGTTTTCCAGGTTCCAGGTGGATTCGCCGTGGCGAATCAAAACGAGTTTGTGCATGGTAAAAAAGGAATAATTGCAGGTGCAGAAGCGATGCTGCGACTGCATTCTAAAATGCTCGGATTGACACGCTCCCCCCACCTAGGAAATTACCCGTGAAATTTATTTTTGACAACTGGATGTTGATTGCCGTTGCTCTGGCGGCAGGCACCATGCTGCTGATGCCCATGATCAAAGGTGCCGGCCAGGGCGCCCTGACCCCGGAAGCTGCCGTGCAGCTAATTAACCGCGAAAAGGCCGTTTTGATTGACATTTGCGAGCCCAATGAGTTTGCCGCCGGCCACGCGATTGGCGCCAAAAACATCCCTGTAGGCCAACTTGAAGGCAAACTGGCCACCACGGTCAAGAACAAGGCCTTGCCGGTGATACTGGTGTGCCAGTCGGGTGCGCGCAGCAGCCGTGCCCTGGGCATTGCCAAAAAACTGGGCTTTGAAAACGCGCAGTCTCTCGCAGGTGGTCTGGGCGCCTGGCGTTCGGCCAATTTGCCAGTTGAAAAAGCCTGAACCCTGGAGCCAAATATGCAAGTCGTCAAGATGTACACCACCGCCGTTTGCCCCTACTGCATTCGCGCCAAGCAACTCCTCAAGGCCCGCGGCGTTGAGAATATTGAAGAAATCCGCATTGACCAAAATCCGGCTGAGCGCAACCAGATGATGGCCATCACCGGTCGGCGCACGGTGCCGCAAATTTTCATTGGCAGCACCCACGTTGGTGGTTGTGATGAGCTGGTGGCTTTGGACGCCCAGGGTGGTTTGCTGCCGCTGCTGCAGGCCGCCTGAGATAATTTTCCCCCTATTTTTAACTGAAAGACCATCCATGGCTGAAACCCCAACCCCCGCAACCTCGGCAAACCCTGTTTTCCAAATTCAACGCGTCTATCTCAAAGAGGCTTCGCTGGAGCAACCCAATTCGCCCGCGATCCTGCTGGAGCAGGAGCAACCCACCGTCGACATCCAGCTGGGTGTCAATGCTGCGCCCGTTGGCGAGGGCGTCTTTGAAGTGATGGTGACCGCCACCGTGCAGACCAAAATCAAGGACAAGACTGTATTTCTGGTCGAAGCCACGCAAGCCGGTATTTTCGAGCTGCGCAACCTGCCACAGGAGCAGATGGGTCCGATCCTGGGCATTGCCTGTCCGCAAATCGTTTACCCCTACCTGCGCGGCAATGTGGCCGACATGATTCAACGCGGTGGTTTTCCACCCGTGCACCTGTCAGAAATCAATTTCCAGGCCATGTACGAGCAGCAGAACGCCGCCCAAGCTGCCCAGGCCGAGTCCACCCCTGCTGCAGTGCAATAATTTTGCTGCTCTGGCGTGCTCCTGATGCAGTGGCTACTGCATAACTCAAGATGAAAATCATTGTGCTTGGTGCTGGTGCTTGGGGCACGGCGCTGGCTGTCAGTGCCAGTCAGCATCCGGCGCATCATGCGGTGACGTTGTGGGCGCGTGATGCCACCCAATCGGGTTTACTGCAAGCGCGGCACGAAAACCAGCGTTATCTGCCAGGGGTTTGTTTGCCGCCAACGCTGGCTTTCAATGCCGTTGCGTTTGCGCAACTCAAGGCTTTGGTGGCTGATGCCGATCTGGTGGTGGTGGCCACGCCGATGGCAGCGCTGCGCCCCATGCTGACGGGGTTGGCGTCCTGCCCGGCACCGCTGGCCTGGCTCTGCAAAGGCTTTGAAGCACCGGTTGGTGACGACATCGGCCTGCTGGCCCATGAGGTTCAGGCGCAGGTGGCGCCTGACTTGCAGGCTGGCGTGCTCAGCGGCCCCAGCTTTGCGCTCGAAGTAGCGCGGGGGCAACCGACCGCTCTGGTAGCAGCCAGCGCCCATGACTCAGTGCGCCGTGCGCTGGTTGATGCCTTTCACGGACCCATGTTGCGGGTTTACGCCAATGACGACGTCGTCGGCGTCGAAGTGGGCGGTGCAGTCAAGAATGTGCTGGCCATTGCCACCGGCTTGTGTGATGGCCTGGGTCTTGGCCTCAACGCCCGCGCTGCGCTGATCACGCGGGGCTTGGCAGAAATGACCCGCCTCGGGTTGGCTTTGGGCGCTCAGTCCGCCACCTTCATGGGCTTGAGTGGCCTGGGTGATCTGGTGCTGACCGCAACCGGCGATTTGTCGCGCAACCGGCAAGTGGGCCTGGCTCTGGCGAAAGGGCAGAGCCTGTCGCAAACCACAGCCGCGCTCGGCCACGTCGCCGAAGGTGTTTATAGCGCCCGCACCGTGGTGCAGCGCGCTGCCCATCTGGGTGTGGAAATGCCTATTGCCAACGCGGTGGTGGCCTTGCTCGATGGGCTGCTAACCCCGCAGCAGGCGGTGGCTGACTTGATGGGGCGCGAGCCCACGGTCGAGCAGTCTGACACGTCATCCTGATTTAGTCACTTCAATCTTGAACACACTGACATGACGGCTCATTCTGAATTTTCTCCCGCCTTCGTGGCTGAACTGGCCCGCGCAGATGTGCTCAGGGCCTTGCAGGAAGATGTGGGCACCGGCGATCTGACCGCTGGCCTGGTGGACGCTAGCTTGCGCGCCCATGCCCGTGTGGTGACGCGCGAAAGCGCCGTGATCTGCGGCCAGTCCTGGGCCGAGGCCGCCTTGCGCCAACTCGACCCCGAGGTCGATATCACCTGGCTGGTGCCCGAAGGCCATCGCTGCAAAGCCGACCAGGTGGTGCTCGAAATTCATGGTAATGCCAGAGCGCTGCTGACGGCTGAGCGCACCGCGCTGAATTTTTTACAACTGCTCAGTGCCGTGGCCAGCAAAACCAGCGACTACGTGCAAGCCATTTGTGATGTGCCTGGCTCGCACGCCCGCATAGTCGACACCCGCAAAACCCTGCCCGGTTTGCGCCTGGCGCAAAAGTACGCGGTCCACATAGGTGGCGGCGTCAACCATCGGCTGGGCTTGTATGACGCGGTGCTGATCAAGGAAAACCACATTACCGCCGCCGGTGGCGTGACCGCCGTGTTGCACCAAGCCGCACGGGTGGCGCCGAGCGCCCGCTTTATCGAGATCGAAATTGAAACCCTGGCGCAGTTGAGCGAAGCGCTTGACGCCGGTGCTGGCATGGTGCTGCTCGACAACATGGGCCTGTCGCAGTTGCAGGAATCTGTGCAACTCAATGCCGGGCGCGCCATTCTGGAAGTCTCGGGCGGCGTCAACCTGTCGTCGGTACGCGCCATCGCCTCGACCGGGGTGGACCGTATTTCGATTGGCACCTTGACCAAAGACGTCAAGGCGGTTGATTTTTCGATGCGATTGGTGACCGAGCCGCCGTCAGCAGCAGCGCCTCGCCCTGCGTTGTGAACCTCAGGAGAAAGCATGAACATCGCCCTTAAAGAAGTCGATTACGAACAGCCGCAAGCCGACGCGAGTGGCTCGGTTTGTGCCACCAAACACGCCTGGGCACGGGTGCCGGAAGAGCCTGGCCCGGCTGAACGTGCAGCCCTGAAAGACAAAATCCGCCGCCTGCTGAAGGAAAAAAATGCAGTCATGGTGTCGCATTACTATGTGCACCCCGACCTGCAAGACCTGGCTGAAGCCACCGGCGGCCTGGTCAGCGACTCGCTGGAGATGGCGCGTTTTGGCCGCGACCACGCGGCGCAAACGCTGGTGGTCTCTGGCGTGCGCTTCATGGGCGAAACAGCCAAAATCCTGTCGCCCGAAAAACGTGTGCTGATGCCCGACCTCGACGCCACCTGCTCGCTCGACCTGGGCTGCCCGGCGGATGAATTCGGCGCTTTCTGCGACGCCCACCCCGATCGCACCGTGGTGGTCTATGCCAACACCAGCGCGGCCGTCAAGGCGCGCTCGGACTGGCTGGTCACGTCCAGCTGCGCGCTCGACATTGTGAAAGCGCTCAAGGACAAGGGTCACAAAATCTTGTGGGCGCCCGACCGCCATCTGGGCGGCTACATTCAGCGCGAAACCGGTGCCGACATGCTGATGTGGAACGGCGCGTGCATCGTCCACAATGAGTTCAAGGCCGTTGAACTGAAATATCTGATGCAGCAGCACCCGGCGGCCAAGGTGCTGGTGCACCCCGAATCCCCTTCTGAGGTGGTTGCGCTGGCTGATGCCGTGGGTTCCACCTCGGCCATTCTCAAGGCCGCTCATGAGATGGACGCCGACATGTTCATTGTGGCCACTGACAACGGCATGATGCACAAGCTGCGCGCGCTCAACCCCGGCAAACTCTTTTTGGAAGCGCCCACGGCGGGCAACAGCGCCACCTGCAAGAGCTGTGCCCATTGCCCCTGGATGGCGATGAACAGCCTGGCCGACGTGGCCCGCGTGCTGGAGACCGGCGCTAACGAGATATTTGTTGACCCCGCCATCATTCCCAGGGCGCGCTTGCCAATTGATCGCATGCTGGCGTTTACCTCGGCGCTCAAGGGCGGGCTTGATGCGGGTAGCCTGGTGCCAAATATTGGGGCTGCCTGAGGGCTGGTTTCGGCGTGATTTTTCTTTAGCGGCAGTGGGTGGGGCATTGGGGACCGCCTCAGACGCGCTTCGCTTTGCGACATCGGCGCTCCTCAATGCCCCACTCACTGCTGTGAGGCTCTGCTTTGCCAGCGCTGAATACCTGTAGGCCAACACTTGAGGCCGACGCGGTTGTCCCGTATTCGGTTTCTATGCTCGCCAAACCCAACGGCATCAGGCCAATCGGGGTAAGGCAGGGGGCCGATGTCGCAAAGCGAAGCGCGTCTGAGGCCCCCTGCCTTACCCCGATTGGCCCATCACCGTCGCCAGTAAATCACGAATGAACCCTGTTTTCAAACGCAACAGGGCAGTTGCATCAGCGCCGTGACGACGACACCGCAATGCCGCCGACGATCAACACAAACGCCAGCGCGTGGTACAGGTGCGGCAACTCGCCCAAAAAGGCCACAGACAGCACCGCAGTGAAAAGCGGCACCAGGTTGACGAAAAAACCGGCCACTGCCGGGCCGGCGCGCGCCACACCGGCGCCATAAGCCCGGTAAGCCAGCACGGCCGGGGCCGTGGCAATGAACAGCAGCGCCAGGGCAAGCGCCCAGCTCATCTCCAATCGGCCAAGACCCAGCGACCACTCCACACCGGCGGACAGGCTCGACCAGACCAGGCCGAAGGCAATTTGCGCCAGCAAGAAGGCCGACCAGTTGCGCCTGATCTCGGTCGGCTCGGTGGTCGGGTGCGCCAGCATCCAGCTGTAATAGGCCCAGGCGGCTGCAGCTAACAACATGTAGATGTCGCCAGGTACCAGACGCACCTGCAGCAGCACGTCAAGCTGACCCCGGCTCAAAACCAGCATCACGCCGCAAATCGACAACAGCGCGCCCAGCCACTGCCTGCCCGAAATGCGCATGCCAAAAAACAGCCGTCCAATCAACAGCATCCACACCGGCGTGCTCGACCCCACCAGCGTCACATTGAGCGGGGTGGAGGTGTTGAGCGACAGATACAGCAGCGCGTTGTAGCCGCCAATGCTCAGCAGCCCGAGCAGCGCAAAACGCCGCCAGCTCGGCCACAGGGCACTGCCCCGGCGCAGCACCGGCGCGGCCAGCGGCAGCAGCAGGGCAAAGGCAATGGCCCAGCGCAGCAGGTTGAGCGTCATCGGTGAGACCAGCGGTGCCACCAGCCGCCCCACTACGGCGTTGCCAGCCCAGAAGATAGGCGGCAGGGTCAGCAACACAATGGTGCTGGGGCTGAGTTTTGCGTGCATAGAACGTGACTGTAGCAAGGCTTTTACCCTGGCCTGATGCCCGCGCGACAGCCCGCGCTGCCAAATCATGGCAACATCGTGCGAATCAACTTTTCAGGAATTAAAACATGACAACAACATCGCGCGCCATTCTCATCGATCAGCATGGCGGCCCCGAGCAGCTCAAATTGGTCACTGTGTCCGTGGGTGAGCCCGGCCCAGACGAGATTCGCATTCGACACCACGCGGTGGGCCTGAACTTTATTGATGTTTATCAACGCAGTGGCCTCTACCCCATGACGCTGCCACAGCAGCTCGGCATGGAAGCGGCTGGCGTGGTCGAAGCGGTGGGCGAGGACGTCACGCACCTCAAGGTGGGCGACCGCGCCGCCTACGCCAGCCAGCCCCCTGGCAGTTACTGCGAGCTGCGTGTGATGCCCGCCAAATGCGTCTGCAAGCTGCCCGACGCCATCAGCTTTGAAACTGGTGCTGCCATGATGCTCAAGGGGCTCACCGCCCAGTATCTGCTCAAAAAAACCCAACCCCAAGGCGGTTTGCAACCCGGTGACTTCGTGTTGTTTCACGCGGCGGCGGGCGGCGTTGGCCTGATTGCCTGCCAGTGGGCCAAAGCCATGGGGCTGCAACTGATCGGCACCGCGGGGTCGGATGCCAAATGCGCGCTGGCCAAGGCCAATGGCGCGGCCTTTGTCATCAACTACAGCAGCGAAGACTTTCTGGCGCGGGTGAAAGAAATCACGGCTGGCAAAGGCGTCAAGGTGGTCTATGACTCGGTGGGCAAAGACACCTGGGACAAGTCTCTGGATTGTCTGGCACCCTTTGGCCTGATGGCCAGTTTTGGCAATGCATCCGGGCCGGTGGCGCCGTTTGCGCCTGGCATCCTGGGCCCCAAGGGCTCACTCTATTTGACGCGGCAAACCTTGTTCACCCACATTGCCAGCCGCGAGAGCACACAGGCCATGGCCGACGATTTGTTCGAAGCGGTCACCAGTGGCAAGGTGCAGATTCACATCGACCAGCGCTACAAGCTTGAAGATGTGCAGCAGGCGCACCGCGACTTGGAAGCGCGCAAAACCACCGGCTGCAGCATTCTGACCTTGTGAGATTGCGCGTTCTTTAGCGGCCGCGCCTCACGCGCAGTAGCTCGTCCAAAATGAGACAGGCGGCGCCCACCGTGATGGCGCTGTCGGCCACGTTGAAGGCCGGAAAGTGCCAACCGCGCCAATAGAAATCCAGGAAGTCCACCACGTAGCCGTACAACACCCGGTCAATCACATTGCCCACCGCGCCACCGAGAATGCTGGCAATGGCGAAGGCAAACAGTTTTTGACTGGCATGTTTTTTGAGCAGCCAGACCATCAGCAAGGCGGCACCAACGCCGATAGCGGTAAAAAACCAGCGTTGCCAGCCGCCGGCGCCTGCCAGAAACGAGAACGCAGCACCGCTGTTGTGCACCCGCACGATGTTGAAAAACGAGGTCGCTGGCGTGCTGTCACCCAACTGGTAATAGCCCATGATCATCACCTTGGTGAACTGATCTGCAACCAGGATCAACATGGCCCAGCCGAGCCAGGCCAGCACGCTGACGCCGCCGGGTGAGAAGGGTTTGCGCGCCATCAAGCCACCGTGCGGATTTCACCCGCGCCAAACAGGTTGCTGGTGCAGCGGCCGCACAGGGTAGGGTGCTCCGTGTGTGCGCCGACGTCGTCACGGTAATGCCAGCAGCGCTCGCACTTGACGCCGCTCGAAGGGCTGACGCCGATGCTCAAGGCGTCACCCGCTTGCAGGTCGATGGCCGAGGTGATAAACACAAATTTCAGGTCATCGCCCAGGCTGGCCAGCAGGGCATGGTCGTCAGCGCCGACCGTCAGTGTGATATCGGCTTGCAGCGATGAGCCCAGCTTGCCGTCGGCGCGCAGCACTTCAATTTCCTTGTTGACGGCGTCGCGCAGCTCACGAATGCGCGACCACTTGGCCAGCAGCGCTGCATCAGGCTCGGCCAGGGTCAAATACTGGTCCATGAAAATGGATTCGCGCGTGGCCGCAGGTGTCTTGCCTGCTGCGCCCAGCACAGCCCAGGCTTCTTCGGCGGTAAAGCTCAAGAAAGGCGCCATCCAGCGCAGCATGGCCTGGGTGATGTGCCACAGCGCGGTTTGCGCACTGCGCCGGGAAAGCGATTTTGCCGCGGTGGTGTAGAGCCGGTCTTTCAAAATGTCGAGGTAGAACGAGCCCAAATCTTCAGAGCAATAAATCTGTAACTTGGCCACGACCGGGTGGAATTCATAGACCTCGAAATGCGCCAGGATGTCGGCCTGCAACTGGGCTGCGCGGCTCAGGGCGTAGCGGTCAATTTCGAGCATCTGCGCCAGCGGCACGGCATCCACCGATGGGTCGAAGTCGTTGGTATTGGCCAGCAAGAATTTCAAGGTATTGCGGATGCGCCGGTAGGTGTCCACCACACGCGCCAGGATTTTGTCGTCGCCGGCGATGTCGCCGGAATAGTCGCTGGCCGCGACCCACAGGCGGATGATTTCGGCGCCCAGCTTCTTGCTGGTTTCCTGCGGATCGACGCCGTTGCCGGCGCTCTTGCTCATCTTGTGGCCCTTGCTGTCCACCGTGAAGCCGTGCGTCAGGATGCCTTTGTAGGGCGCGCGGCCGTACATGGCACAGGCCGTCAACAGCGACGAGTGGAACCAGCCGCGGTGCTGGTCGTGGCCTTCCAGGTACAGGTCGGTTTCTGGGCCTTCCGGGTGGCCGCTGCCGGGATGCGAGCCCTTGAGCACCGTGGTGTGGGTGGTGCCGGAGTCAAACCAGACTTCCAGAATGTCGCTGCTCTTGGTGTAGTGGGGTGCGTCTGCGGCACAGCCGACTTTGCCCAGGATTTCTTCGGTGCTGGCCTTGCTCCAGGCCTCGATGCCGCCGGTCTCGACCATGGTTGCGGCCAGGTCCAGAATTTCCATGGTTTTTGGATGCAATTCGCCCGAGTCCTTGTGCAGGAAGAAGGGCAGCGGCACGCCCCAACTGCGCTGGCGGCTGATGCACCAATCAGGCCGACCGGCGATCATGTCGCGCAGTCGCGTCTTACCGTTTTCCGGGTAGAACGCAGTTTCTTCGATGGCAGCGAGTGCCATGTTGCGCAGGGTGTCGGGCGCCTTGTCTTTGGTGAACACGCCTTCGCCCTCGTCCATGCGAATGAACCACTGGGCCGCCGCACGGTAAATCACCGGCGTTTTATGGCGCCAGCAATGCGGGTAGCTGTGCACGATGTCAGTGGTGCAAAACAGCCGACCGGCTTCGCGCAAGGTGTCGATCACCACCGGGCAGGCTTTCCAGATATGCTGGCCACCAAAGAGCGGGAAGTCGGCGGCATACGTGCCGTTGCCCTGCACCGGGTTCAGGATGTCGTCATAGGCCATGCCGTGGGCCACACAACTGTTGAAGTCTTCCACGCCATAGGCGGGTGCGGAGTGAACGATGCCGGTGCCGTCAGAAGCGCTCACATAGTCGGCCAGATAGACCGGGCTCAGACGGTCATAACCTGCATCGACATGGGCGAGCGGGTGCTTGAAGTGGATGCCGCCCAGCGCCTTGCCGTTGACGGTGGCCAGCACATTGCCACTCAGGCCGAAGCGCTCCAGGCAGGCGGTGACCAGATCGGCGGCCAGCACCAGCAGGCCGCGCTTGGTATCGACCAGCGCGTAGGTCAGTTCGGGGTGCGCGTTGAGCGCCTGGTTGGCCGGAATGGTCCAGGCGGTGGTGGTCCAGATGACAGCAAACGCGTCTTTGGCGAGTGCCTCTAAACCAAAGGCACTGGCCAGTTTGGCCGGTTCAGCGCATAAAAAGCCCACGTCGAGCGTTTGTGACTTCTTGTCGGCGTATTCAATCTCGAACTCTGCCAGGGAGGAGCCGCAGTCAAAACACCAGTACACCGGCTTCAGGCCGCGGTAGACAAAGCCACGCTCGATCACGCGCTTGAAGGCGCGGATCTCATCGGCCTCGTTCTTGAAGTCCATGGTGCGGTAGGGGTGGTCCCAGTCGCCCAGCACGCCCAGGCGTTTGAAGTCTTCGCGCTGCAGGTCGATCTGCTCGGTGGCATAGGCGCGGCTCTTGGCCTGCATGTCGTCACGCGCCAGTTTGCGGCCAAACTTTTTCTCGATCGCGTTTTCGATTGGCAGGCCATGGCAGTCCCAGCCGGGGATGTAGGCCGCGTCCATGCCTTTGAGCTGACGCGCCTTGACGATCATGTCTTTCAAAATCTTGTTAACGGCGTGGCCCATGTGGATCTGGCCGTTGGCGTAGGGCGGGCCGTCGTGCAGCACAAACTTCGGGCAGCCGCAGCGGGCAGCGCGCAGCTTTTGGTACAGGCCTTGGTCTTCCCACTGCTTGACCCATTGCGGCTCGCGCTTGGGCAGGTCGCCACGCATCGGAAACGGCGTGTCGGGCAGATTCAGCGTGCTGCGGTAATCGGCTTTGCCGGTTGAGCCGGCGTCTGTGTTCTTAGTGGTCATGGTGTTGCGGATGAGCAAAGTAGGCACGGGCGTGCTCGCAATCCTGACGGATGCCAGCGGTCAAAGCGTCCAGGGAGTCGTATTTGAGTTCGTCGTGCAGCTTGTGGAGAAGTTCCACGCGGACAATTTTACCGTAGGCCCCTTCGGCGCCTAACTCGGCAGGCCAGTCCAGGCAATGGGTTTCCAGCAGCACCCGCCCGCCGTTGACATCCTTGGGGTCGATCGACGGGCGCACGCCCAGGTTGGCCACGCCGCGCAGCGGCTCATTACTCAAGCCATACACCAGCACGGCAAAAATGCCGCTTGCCGCCGGCTTCCAGTGGGCAAAGCGCTGGTTCAGGGTTTTAAAGCCCAGGCTGCGCCCCAGTTTGCGGCCATTCACCACGTGGCCCGAGATACGGTAAGGGTGGCCAAGCAAGCGCGCAGCATCCGCCATACGGCCTTCCAACAGCGCGTCGCGCACGGCAGAGCTCGACACCCGCATGCCATGCACCTCATAGCTGTTCATGCGCGCCACGTCAAAGCCCTGCTTCAAGCCTGCGGCATCAAGCATGGCGTAATCGCCCGTGCGGCGCTGGCCAAAGCGAAAGTCGTCGCCGACCAGCACATAGCGCGCACCCAGGCCTTGCAGCAACACCTGGTCAATGAAGGCCTGAGGTGACAGGTTGGCCAGCCGCGCATCGAACGGCAGCACCACCGTTTGATCGACGCCGCATTGGGCCAGGTCGATGAGCTTGTCGCGCAGCGTGCCGACCCGCGCTGGCGCCAGGTCGGGGTTGCGGGTGAGCCCGGCAAAAAAGTCGCGCGGATGCGGCTCAAAGGTCAAGGCGCAACTGGGCACGCCACGCTGTTGCGCCTCGCCCTTGAGCAGGCTCAGCATGGCCTGGTGGCCGCGGTGCACGCCGTCAAAGTTGCCGATCGTCAAGGCGCAAGCAGGGGCGATGTCCGGATGTTTGAAACCTCTGAAAACCTTCATGATTTGGTATGGCTTTGATAGCGTGATGCGCCTGTTTACAAAGCGCTTGACATCAATTCGACTTGGAAAAAGTGTATATTGTGCCTTGGATGCACGCCCGGTTCGCCAAGCTGGCATCATTTGCTCTGCTGAGGTTTGTTCGGATTGCGCACTTTTTAGGAGTCGTGTTTTGAAAGTCTTGAAGCTGTCAGCCCAGGGGTTACCCCAATCCTGGATTTCGCTCGAACAGGCGGTGATTCATTACGCCGCTCAGGAAGTGCGCTGGGAATTAGGCCGACATGTGGTGGTGTTTCATGGCGGCCACAACGCCATTACGGGGCAGCAGTCGATCATCACCGTGTCGAGCATCATCGGCACCAAGGGCGTGCCCAACATCAACCCGTTTGAACTCAAACCAGGCTTGACCAATGCCAAGCTGTTTGCCCGCGACCGCAAACTGTGCGCTTATTGCGGCGATGTGTTCGATGAGCATGACCTGACCCGCGAACACATCGTGCCGTTTGCCCAAAACGGCATCGACACCTGGATGAACGTGGTCACGGCCTGCCGCCCCTGCAACCACCGCAAAAGCCACCGCACGCCCGAGCAAGCCAACATGCCGCTGCTCTACACGCCCTACGTGCCCAGCCTGTGGGAAGACTTTATTTTGCGTAACCACCGCATATTGGCGGACCAGATGGAATTCTTGATGGCGCATGTGCCCAAGTCTTCTCGGCTGGTGGCCTAAGGGCTGGGTCACAATTAACGTGTAAAACTATTCATGAACAAGCCCTCAGTTCCTTACAACCTCTGAGGTTTGCTGGCGCTGACACTGCGTGGCTCGGGCTGCGCCGTCAAAATGACTCGCAAACTGAAGGAGAAATGCCATGACACCACACCACTTTGGCATCACGCCGCTTTCTTTGGCGCTGCTTTGTAGCGGACTCCTGGGTCCGGGCTTGGCCAACGCCACAACGGCTGAGCCGATGGCGGTGAAGGCGCAAGCGCCAGCGGCGCCTGCCTTGATGCACGCCCGCCTTTGGCACGAGGGCGACAACCCCAGCGCTTATTGGGTGAGCGAAAAGCTCGACGGCGTGCGCGCTTTTTGGGACGGTCAAACCTTGCGTTTTCGCAGTGGCTTGCCCATTTCAGCGCCTGACTGGTTCACGGCAGCCTTGCCCAAGACCGCGCTGGATGGCGAACTGTGGCTTGGGCATGGGCGCTTTGATAAGCTCTCGGGTATTGTGCGCACGCAAGTACCAGTGACCGCTGACTGGCACCGCGTCCAGTACATGCTGTTTGACTTGCCTGGAGCCAGCGGCACCTTTTCGGAGCGCGCCGAGCGCCTGAAGGACCTGGTGGCGCAGGCTCAACAACCGTGGTTGCAGGCGGTGCCGCAACAGCGCGTGCGCAGTGCAGCAGGGCTGCACACCTTGCTGCGGGCCAGGGTGAAGGCGGGTGGCGAAGGCCTGGTGCTGCACCACGCCAATGCCCTTTGGGCGCCCGGGCGAAGCGATGCTCTGCTCAAACTCAAATTCCATCCTGACGACGAGGCCCGCGTTGTGGCGTTGTTGCCCGGCAAAGGCAAGCATACCGGGCGCATGGGGGCTTTGCTGCTGGAAATGCCTGATGGCAAGCGGTTTTCATTGGGCACCGGCTTTACCAACGCCCAGCGCGCCGACCCGCCGCCGGTGGGCAGTGTGGTGACCTACCGCTACCGCGGGATCACTCCTAAAGGTCTGCCGCGGTCTGCTTCATTCTTGAGGGTTCAGCCACAATTCTAGGCATGAGCAAAGCCTTTACAAAAGAGTCAGACGGCGATGATGACGAAGACGAGCTTCGCCTGCCGCCCTTGCCGATGGGCGGCAAAAACTACATCACGTCACAGGGTTTTGCAGCCCTGCGCCAAGAGTTCAAAAACCTGATCGACGTTGAGCGCCCAAAGATCGTAGAGCTGGTGCACTGGGCCGCCAGCAACGGCGACCGCTCGGAAAACGGCGACTACCACTATGGCAAAAAGCGCCTGCGTGAAATCGACCGGCGCATCCGCTTTTTGATCAAGCGCCTTGAAATAGCCGAAGTCGCTGACCCGTCGCTGCACTTTGGCAACACACGTATTTACTTTGGCGCTACCGTCACCTATGCCGATGCGCAGGGCGAGCAACGCACCGTGACGATCATGGGCATAGACGAAGCCAACAGCGCCCAGGGCGAAGTCAGTTGGGTCTCGCCCATAGCGCGCACCTTGCTCAAGGCCGAGGAGGGCGACGTGCTCAAACTGGTCATGCCAGACCGGGTGGAAGAGATCGAAGTCATCAAGGTGAGTTATCCGAGCCCCCAGGGCAATGGCTTGCTGAACGACGAACCGTGAACGACGCAACGCTCGGCGTGGTTCCGAAGGGATCATGAGAATTGTCATTGTCACGCTGGTGAATCTCGGTAACGTGGCACATGTCTCGCTCACTCTCGGGCAGGCATTCAATCTCACCAAAACTTTGACAGGAGTTTGATCGTGATCATCCATACCACCCTTGCCGCCGTTATTTCTGCTGTGGCGCTACTCACCGTGTCGGGTTGCGCCGTCGTCCGAGATCAGCAGACCGTCGGCGCTTACATTGACGACACCACCATCACGACCCAAGTCAAGGCCCGTCTCCTGGAGAACAAGGACGTGGCAGGCACCTCCATCAGCGTCGAAACGCTCAACGGCGTGGTGATGCTCTCTGGGTTTGCCAAGAATGTCACTGAAAAAACCACTGCTGAGAGCATTGCGCGCAACGTCAACGGCGTGAAGTCGGTCAAGAACGAGGTTGCTGTTCGACCTTGAGTATTTCATAGCGTATTTTTGAGTGGCGTACTCGTTTGGCGCTTGTCGGGGCAGCCCGCTGGCCTGGTCATTCGCCGAGCTTTGAAACAAGGAGACACCTCATGCTCGAAACCATTGCCGTCATCTTGATCATCCTCTGGCTACTGGGTTTGGTCACCTCCTACACTGCGGGCGGACTAATTCATGCCCTGCTGGTGATCGCGCTCGTGGTCATCGTGATTCGCGTGATCCAGGGACGACGCCTGTAGCTAGCCGGACATAGTAACGTTACGGTGCGACAGTGCGTGAAATTGCAGTGCAAGATTGCTGCAAACTGTCACCTGACTCGAAAATAAAAAAGCCTGCTACGAATTAACTAGCAGGCTTTCTATGTGCAGTAAAGCTTGTAGTGGTGGGAACTGAGGGGCTCGAACCCTCGACCACCGGATTAAGAGTCCGCTGCTCTACCAACTGAGCTAAGTTCCCTTGGTTTCAACGATGCATCGATTACAACGTTAAGCACTGAATTCTAGCAGAGCTAATTTTAAGAAAATATCGTGCGTTGGTGTGCGCCGAATGCCCATCAACCGGTGCATTCAACGATCACATCAGCAAGTGCTCACCCGCGTTGTCCCCGCCCAGGGTGACGTAATTGACCTTGCGGATGTCCATGAGTTTTTTGCCACCTGAATAGCT
>Ga0210044_10000368_pt1 | contig 67885 bp, 53 predicted proteins | sample CryGey13umfilter_2_FD_183959 | JGI IMG/M metagenome (GOLD analysis project Ga0210044, IMG submission 183959) | Groundwater microbial communities from aquifer in Utah, USA - Crystal Geyser 4/9/14 3 um filter (SPAdes) (version 2) | ecosystem: Environmental > Aquatic > Deep subsurface >... | reverse complement strand
ACTTAATTGTATAATGAAAAACATTAATTAATTTTTGCGCGGACGAATTGTAGCTATCCTCTTCATCGCCCGTAAACCATGCTTGATTAATATCGTAGTAATTGTCTTTGTAAGAAAGCATACTACTTATTTTGGACGAGAATAAACCGCCGGAAACAACGAGCGAACTCACAAAGAAAATCAGAGAGAAATAAAGAATTGCAAACAAATACAGAAAAGAAGTAATTATCTTTTATAATAACAGTAGAGACATTCCATGAGCGAAGTTGGTTGACAATTGTTAGCTGCTTGTTGCGTGTTAAAAGAGGCTTCATAGCTGCCGGGCTGTTTTTCTTCATTCACTAACTTTGCGACTTCATTGTCAGGCACAGCATAGACTTTTAGCAGCACAGTCGGGGCATGCCCCGTCTCTACAATTGGTATTTCATATTTGATTGTCGTGTCGGTTTAAACAGTTTGGGATAGTTTTGCGAAAGCAAAAATCCGTCTCAGAAATATTCTTTTCATCTGCCTTTATCTAGTACCACGCCCGCTTCTTTATAAACCGCTAAGCCGCCTTCATAAGTCCTTATCCACTTATTTTCTAAAGTATCAATAGTGATAGATTAGACATTGTTATCAGGCAAGCCGGAATTTGAAAGAATATAATTGTTCAACTCCGGGTTTTGTGGATAGAGAGAAGAAGAGACAAGAAAAAATATAAACGGTACAAAAAACCTTTTCATTTTTGAATTCCTTTTTGATTTAAGCAGTAGAGATATGCCATGGCATATCTCTACATCGCAAATTTATTTTAATAAAATCATCTTCCTTGTCTGAACAAAATCACCGGCTTCTAATCGATAGTAATATATCCCGCTTGCAAGATTGCTTGCATTGAAGTTAATCCTGTAATTTCCTGCTGACTTGTTTCCATTGACAAGTTCTGCTACTTGTTCGCCAAGATTATTGAAAACTTTCAGCGAAACTTTTGATTCTTTTGCCAGTGAGAATTTTATTGCAGTAGTCGGATTGAACGGATTCGGATAATTCTGACTCAACTCAAATTTTGTTGGAATAACTTCATCTTCAACACCAACATACAATGGCTGAATAGAAAGATTATCAATTGCCCATCCCCAACCGTCAACATATTGATCAGCAAAGAGTCTGAATCTAATAATAATTTCATCACCAGCACTAAAGAAATTCCTGAGATTAACAGAATGTGATTTCCACATGGCAGGGGTTCCCGAACCACCGGCATTGTATGCAGTTAACCATCTGCTATCAGCACGGCAATCGTATCCGTCTGATAATGGAATCCAGTCTCCGCCTTTGCTTGCTTCAACAATTACATAATCCCAGAAATTTGTGTTACCATAAACACTTCCCGGATCTCCGGGCTCTACAATCGCTATATCATCATAAGTTAATGTTGCATTGTTCTCAGCTACGATAATAGGGACTTTCAATAAATAAATATAATCTAATCCCTTTCCATAAGGATGTGCAGAATGAATTGCAGCATTCGCAAATCCGCTTTCTGTTTTTATTGTCATGTTACCGGAAAAATCAGTATTAGTAGTATTGAAATCAGAAACATACCCATTTTTTGAAGCCAAAAGTTCTACAAGCTCAATTGTGTTTGGGGCGGATTTGTAAGAAACTCCGTCTTTGTAAGAATTCAACTGGAAAGTTTTGCTTCCGCTTCCGAAATATGCAAAGGAAATAACTGAATCTTTTTCAACATTAGCACCGATTGAGAAAACTCTCGCTCCATTAACCAAAACCTGTGTGGAATCATATGCAGAACGAAGACTTGCATTAATAGCAATTCCATTCCCTGTCTGAAAAACATTTCCGTTAATTCTTGGAGCTAACGGAACCGCAGGCGGATTGTAGTTTGCAAGTTCTGGTAACTGTACCGACCAAATTCCGCGTCCGTGAGTAGCAACTACAACTTCATCATCAACAATTTTCATATCCCAGATAGAAACTGCCGGTAAACCATTATGTGCCAAATGCCAGTTCGCTCCGTTATCTGTTGATTCAATAAGTCCGATTTCTGTACCTGCCCAAATAATATTTGTATTATACGGCATAACGACTACACAATATGTTGCAACATCAGGAAAACCATTTGAACTTGGTGCACCTGAACCAAATCCCGTAATATCTGTCCATGATGTTCCGTAATTTGTTGTTCTTAAAATTTTGGGAGCTCCCTGCGATGAAAAAGTGGCATAGGCACTTGCGGCATCAACAGGGTGAGTGTCAAATCCGGAAACTAATCCCATCGGCGAAGAATAATTATTAACTGCTTTGAAAGTCAAACCGCCATCTTTCGACACCTGCATTTTTCCATCAGTGCCCATGTATGCACCCGCCCAAACAACTTGCGGAGTTGCATTAGAAATTGCAACCTGTGCAAATGTAAAATATCCGCCGCTTTGGAAACTTGTTGTAATTGGAACTAAGTTCCATGTCTCAGCAAAATTATCGGTTCTGTAAACCCCATCACGGGTGATAACAAATAGCAAATCGGGGTCAATTTTGGACCCGGCTATTTTTGAAATAAATGGTGACTTGGCTGAATTACCTCTGTCAGGAAAACCTCTCGTAGGAATATCATACGACTGCCAGCCGTCAGTTGTTCGTACAAGTCCATTAAACTGAGAGGAACCTATCATTTTCATTGGGTCTTTGAAATTCCATACTACTTCAAATCCATCACCGCCGATTACATAATTATATTTTGTTGATGATGTTGCCGGACCATTATTTGGATTTGAAAGGAAAGTTCCGTTATCCTGAGTCCCGCCCATATATGCAGAGAAACCCTTCATTTTATCAACACCATAAAACTGAGTTGTGTTGTACTCATTGTCACCGACTTCAACAAAAGTGTTCCCGTTATCATTTGATAAAGCAACACCACCGTCATTGCCGTTGATAATTCTGAAAGTCTTTGTTGCGTCATTCATCGGGACACAAACAATATTATGCTGATCAACATGAATATTTGCCTGTGTGCCTACATACTGATTATACCCATCAGTAATCGGTACGGCAGTTCTATTGAGCACTTGTACATCACCAACATTAATTCTTAAAGTTGCGTTTGGCAAAGCGGCAGCATTCCAGGTAACACCAACAACCATTCTGAAAACAACAACAAAACTATTTTTATATTTTGCACCTTTTAATTTTGCAATGCTGTCGGGAACAACAGAAGCATTGTAATCAACATTGTGAACATGAATAATATCACCACGTGAAGCACGGAGATTAAAAGTATTATTCTTATCAACATCCTGAAATGAAACCATCAATTGACGATTGTTCGTTACGTCCCAAACTTCAAACGGAACTTCTTGATAATCTTTGTATTCAATCCCTGTATTCATAAATCTTGCAGCATTCTGTTTTTTGCCAGTACCGAATCTGATTTCAACATTGAAGAAATCATTCGCAGAAAGAAAATCTGTTTTCCAGTAATCGTTTCCTGTTCCAAGTCCGCCATTCTCAAAAGGAAGATTTGAAGGCGTAAAAGTGAATGTTGAATCAATATGTATTTTATCTATCGAAGTAATTCCTTTTACAAACGAAGAATTGATTTTCATTCTCCAAACATCAATCCCGCCGACATAAACTTCGTATGCATCATAAGGATTAATATCAATTGTGTTGTCATACCAGCCTTGACCATTCAACCAGTCAATATCTGTCCCGCTTGCAATATCAATTTTCTGCCATTTCTGTCCGCCGTTGCTGGTTCCGTACAAAACTCCGCCAATACCGGTTTCTGCTGATACATATAGAACATTTGTATCAGACGGTGCAATTGCAAATTCAAAACGTGAGCCTGATAAACTTGCATTGTCAGTGGCAAACCATGTTTCACCGGCATTTGTAGATTTCATGATCCCTTTGCCATTATCAGAAGCATAAAGTGTATTGAAGTTTAATGGATTTGCTACTACCTGCTGAACAGACCCTGAAGCAGAATATTTTTTCAGCCATGTATTTCCGCCGTCAGTTGATTTGAAAATACCACTGTTGGTTCCGGCTATCACAACATTTTCATTATTGAAATCAACAATCACACGATTGACATAACTAAAATTTGAATTTGTTGCCGTGTTTGCAAGTTGAGTCCATGTTTCACCGCGATCGATTGATTTCAAAATTCCGTCACCCATAACTGCATCTGCATTAAAATATCCTTCCCCGGTTCCGGCATAAATTATACTTGGATTTGACTTTGACTGAGCAATTGTAGTTGTAGCAAGATTCGGAACTTCCTCTGTTAAATGCCGCCATGAGACACCGGCGTTTGTAGTTTTCCAAACACCACCACTTACAGAACCAACAAACCACGTATTTTTTGTTGGATCACCAGGGTCAACAACAATGCCTCTCGTTCTGCCGCCAACATTTCCTGGACCTCTTTCAACCCAATTCAAAGCCTGTGTTTTCTTCATTGAAAAATTGCTTTGCTTTAATTTCAATAGCTCTGTCATTTTATAATTGGGTTGATAAGTGGGAGCAGATTGTCCGTCTCTTGTCCGCAGCAATTTGTGAATTAAAGCAAACATTTGTGGTTCATCAAATTTTTCCTTGCCTTCTTTCACTCTTTGTTTTAAAAATTTAGTAAACTTGTTTGGCTTTTGATAAACCAAAGCTTTTTTATTTTCAAATTTCATTTCTGTTTTATTGTAAACAATACTTCCATCATCAACTTTTACTTCCAGTACAGAATTTATTATAAGGAAAGAAAAAGCAAAGGATGCAGCAGTTAAAAAAAGAAAAGATAATGTTTTTTTCATACTCGCTCCTATTTATTTATTTTTTGATTTGTTTCAAAATTGTAAAAATATCCGATATCTGTTTTGGGATTATTCCTTTGTACAATTCCCGGATGAATCTGGACATCAAGTAAATATTTATCAGCCCATTTTACCGAGCCAGAACTGACGAAATCTTCAAGTACAGTTTCCCCGCTTTTAATGTTGTAAACAAAAAATTTTATACTTAGTTCAGTTGCAGATTTCATAAAATCAGTAACGAGATAAAAATCTTTTGCTGCATTTGCACTCATTATAAAAGAATCTCCGTACTTCTCACGTGAAATCTTTTGCAGATTTTCGTAGTCTGTATCAGATGACTGACTGTTTTTTTCTTTTCCACAATTACATGTCGAGCAATGCGAAAAAACAAATACAAATATTATTACAAATATAAATTTCATGTGCTTGTGAAATTGATTTGAATTTCTTTTGAAATATAAATTTAAATCCACTTAATTCAAAATGTCTCAATCACTGCCTATCAAATCAATTATCATATTCATTATACATTCTACATTATACATTCTACATTTCACTTTAAAATTCTTTTATTCTAAAAAAAGTAATATTAAGTTTCGGTGATAAAAATAAAATCATAAGGTAAATAATGGGATTACATGTAATTAAAAAAGGTTTGGATATTCCTATTAGCGGTAAACCCTCTCAGCAAATAAGCGGGGAAAAATTATCATCCACTTATGCGCTTCTTGGTTCAGATTATATCGGAATGAAACCAACTATGATGGTTAGTGAAGGCGATACGGTTAAAATCGGTCAGACTCTTTTTACTGATAAAAAAATGCCCGAAGTTGGATTTACTTCTCCTGTAAATGGCAAAATTACTAAGATTAATCGGGGTGATAAGCGGGTGTTCGTCTCACTTGAAATTCAGGAAACAGGAAAAGATGAAATTACTTTTCAATCATTTTCTGAAAATCAGCTTGTAAATATTGGGTTTGATGAAGTGAAAAAACAATTGCTCGATTCAGGTTTATGGACAGCATTGCGTACAAGACCCTTCAGCAAAACTGCAAATCCAAATCAAAAGCCTCATTCAATTTTTATAACAGCTATTGATACAAATCCTCTTTCTCCTTCAATCGAAAAAATTTTGGAAGCGAAAGAAGATGCATTTAAAAATGGCTTGAAAGTTTTATCAAATCTTACTGAAGGTAAATTGTTTTTGTGTAAAAATAAAAACGAAAGAATTCCTTCTGTTGATTTTCCAAATCTTTCTATCGAAGAATTTCAAGGTCCGCATCCCGCAGGAAATGTTGGTACGCATATTCATTTTCTTGATCCGGTTGACAGACATAAAACTGTTTGGCATATTGGTGCGCAGGATGTGGCTGCAATTGGAATTTTATTCACCACGGGAAAAATTAATACTGAAAGAATAATTTCAATAGCTGGACCTCAGGTTAAAAATCCTCGCTTGGTTAAAACTAAAATTGGTGTTTCGCTAAATGATATATTAAAAGACGAGTTGAAAGAGGGCGAAAACAGAGTGGTTTCCGGCTCTGTACTTTCAGGTGTTGAAGCAAAAGATAAAGTTTCTTATTTAGGCAGATATCATCAGCAGGTTTCTGTATTAAAAGAAGGAAGAGAGAGAAAATTCCTTGGTTGGATAAGCATTGGCGGACAGATTCATTCAGAAAAAAATGTTGTCCTGTCAAAATTAACACCGAACAAACTTCTGGATTTAGCGACAGATAGAAATGGCGGCAAAAGAGCGATTATCCCCAATGGTAGTTTTGAACAGGTTATGCCATTAGATTTTGAAATGACTTCTTTCCTCCGCACAATTGCTATTAAAGATGTTGAAGAAGCCGAAAAACTTGGTGTTTTTGAGCTTGATGAAGAAGATTTAGCTCTCTGCACTTATGTATGTCCATCAAAAAATGAATATGGACCTATGCTTCGAGAAAATTTATCACTTATTGAAAAGGAAGGTTAAAAGGTGAAATTTTTAAGAAAAATTCTGGATAATCAAGAAAAACATTTTATAAAGGGAGGTAAACTTCAAAAGTTATTCCCCCTCTATGAAGCGGTTGATACTTTTCTATATACTTCGGGAAAAGTTACTTCTGGCGCATCGCATGTCCGCGATGCAATGGACCTAAAAAGAATGATGATGACGGTTGTTTATGCTTTAATTCCAACTGTGATTATGGCATTATTCAATACAGGATATCAGGCAAACTTGGGTTTGCATGAACTTGGACTTGCGGCATCAAATCACTGGCAGGGAAAGTTTGTTGAATGGCTGGGATTGGGACATGATTACACAAGTATTCTCGATAATGTTGTACTTGGGGCTTTGTACTTCTTCCCTGTTTATTTAATTACTCTTGCTGTCGGCGGATTCTGGGAAACTTTATTTGCTTCCGTTCGAAAACATGAAATAGCAGAAGGATTTTTGGTAACATCACTTTTGTTCCCATTAATTCTGCCTCCGAATATTCCTTATTGGCAGGTCGCTCTGGGAATTTCATTCGGTGTTGTAATCGGCAAAGAAGTATTTGGCGGCGTTGGAATGAATATTTTAAATCCCGCACTGACCGCAAGAGCATTTTTGTTCTTTGCTTATCCTGCGGAAATTTCAGGAGACAAGGTTTGGGTTGCTGTTGATGGACTTAGCAAAGCAACGGCATTATCTCAATTTGCTGACCCGGCATTGCAGGGACACGTTTCTTACTCATGGTGGAATTCATTTATCGGTTTAATCCCCGGTTCTATGGGCGAAACTTCTGCACTTGCTTGTTTAATCGGCGCTGCAATTTTGATTTTTACCAAGGTTGGCTCGTGGAGAATTATGCTTAGCGTTCTTATCGGTATGATTTTAATGTCAACCGGATTAAATTTGATCGGCAGTTCTACTAACCCGATGTTTGCATTACCGTTCTACTGGCATTTAGTAATCGGCGGATTTGCATTCGGTGCAGTTTATATGGCAACCGACCCTGTAAGTGCAGCTATTACGCAGAAAGGAAAATATGTTTATGGATTTTTAATTGGTATTCTTGTTGTTTTGGTCAGAGTAATAAATCCTGCATTCCCGGAAGGAATGATGCTGGCAATCTTATTTATGAACGTTTTTTCACCAATTATAGACAGATATTTCCTCAATCAAAATATAAAGAGGAGGCTTGCTCGAAATGTCGCATGATAGCACAAAAAAAACAATTCAGGTTGCATTAGGAGTTTGTGCAGTTTGCTCGGTTCTTGTAGCAACTGCAACCGTTTCGCTTGAAGCAATTCAGAATCAGAATAAAAAATTGGATAAGATAGAAAATATCCTTGCAGCCGGCGGCTTGGCTGATGAAAACAAAAATCCAGTTGATATTTATGAAGAAAAAATTAAGCCGATAATTATTGAATTAAAATCAGGAAGAACTCTTTCTGAAAATGAACTTGATCCGGTTTTGAATCCTGATAAGTTTGATGTAAAAAAACTTAAAGGTGATCCAAAATACAGCGAGTCAATTCCAACTGATAAAGATTTGGCAAATGTTAAAACGAGACCCAAATTTATGGCTGTTTATCAGGTTATTGATAAAGACAAAAATGTGAGCGCATATATCCTGCCGATTTATGGAAAAGGTTTATGGTCAACTTTATTCGGATTTATTTCACTTGATAAAGATTTGAAATCTGTTAAAGGAATTACTTTCTATGAGCATGGTGAAACTCCTGGTCTCGGCGGCGAAGTTGATAATGTTAAATGGAAAGAATCATGGAATGATAAAACTGCATTTGATGATAATAACCAATTGATTTTGAGTGTAATTAAAAGCAAAGTTGACAAAACTGATCCATTAGCAAACTCAAAAATTGATGGACTTTCGGGTGCAACACTTACAACCCGCGGAGTTAATAATCTGATTCAATACTGGCTTGGCGAAAATGGCTATGGACCTTTCTTCAATAAAATCAGGAAAGGAGCATAAGATGAAAAAATATAAAGAAGTTTTATTCGGACCGATTTTTAATAATAATCCTATTGCACTTCAGGTACTTGGAATTTGTTCTGCACTGGCAGTAACTTCCAGACTCGAAACAGCTCTCGTAATGTCACTTTCTGTTACTTTAGTTACTGCATTTGCGAATTTAGCTGTCAGTTTGATCAGAAAGCAGATTCCCGGCAGTATCAGAATTCTGGTTGAAATGACCGTAATAGCTTCACTTGTAATTATTGCAGATCAGTTTATTCGTGCTTTCGCTTTTGATATTAGTAAAGCCCTTTCTGTTTATGTCGGTCTGATTATTACAAACTGTATAGTGATGGGAAGAGCCGAAGGATATGCGCTGCAAAATCCACCGATTGAAAGTTTTCTTGATGGAATCGGAAACGGACTTGGATATTCATTCATTCTTATTACGGTTGGAATTATCAGGGAAATTATTGGCTCAGGTAAACTTTTGGGTTTCACAATATTGCCAAATGTTACTGAAGGAGGTTGGTACACAGGAAACGGGTTATTTGTTTTATCCCCAAGTGCATTCTTTTTAATTGGTTTATTGATATGGACAATCAGAACTTTCAAACCAAATCAGGTTGAGGAGGATTAATTATGTTCGAACATTATTTAAGTTTGATTATAAAATCAATTTTTATCGAGAACATGGCACTTTCCTTCTTTTTGGGAATGTGTACTTTTCTTGCAGTTTCAAAAAGAGTTGAAACATCAGTTGGACTTGGTATTGCTGTTATTGTTGTTCAGACAATCACTGTCCCGGTAAATAATTTAATATACCAAAACGTATTAAAGGAAAATGCTCTTTCATGGATTGGTTTAAGCGGAACAGATTTAACATTTCTTGGATTGATTACATACATTGGTGTAATTGCAGCAATCGTACAAATACTTGAAATGTTCCTCGATAAATATGTTCCTTCATTATATAATGCATTGGGAATATTTTTACCTTTAATCACAGTAAACTGTGCTATTCTTGCTGGATCTTTATTTATGGTTGAACGTGATTATAATTTTGGCGAGAGTGTTGCGTATGGAATCGGTTCCGGTGCAGGCTGGGCACTTGCAATTATTGCTCTGGCAGGCGTTCGCGATAAAATGAAATACAGCAATGTTCCAAAAGGTTTACGTGGTTTAGGTATTACTTTTATTACTGCCGGATTGATGGCAATTGCTTTTATGTTATTTTCTGGAATTCAATTATAAGGAAGTCTATTAATGACAGGTTTAAATTTAGCTATTCTTGGTGTTGGTATGTTTATTTTTGTTGTCATTCTACTCGTGGCAATAATTCTTTTCGCCAAGTCAAAATTAGTTTCTGCCGGTACAGTCAAAATCAATATTAACGAAGATGAATCAAAGAGCGTTACGGTGCCTATTGGAGGAAAACTTTTACAGACTTTGGCAGAGCAAAAAATTTTTCTGCCCTCTGCTTGCGGTGGCAGCGGAACATGTGGCGAATGTAAATGTCAGATTTATGAGGGTGCCGGTGATGTTTTACCAACTGAAAAATCAAAACTGAACAGAAAGCAAATCCGTGATCATTATCGTTTAGCGTGTCAAGTCGCAGTAAAAAACGATATTAAAATGCAGATCCCTGCTGAAGTTTTTGAAATTAAAAAATGGGAATGCACAGTTATTTCAAATCGTAACGTCGCAACATTTATCAAGGAATTAAAACTCCGGTTGCCGGAAGGAGAAAATGTTGAATTCCGAGCTGGCGGATATATTCAGATTGAAGCTCCGGCACACATAGTTGATTATTCAAATTTTTCAATTGAAGATGAATACCGTGATGTTTGGGATAAATTTAATTTCTGGAAATACAAATCAATTGTAAAAGAGCCTGTTGTTCGTGCTTATTCGATGGCTAATTATCCTGAGGAAGTGGGATTAATTATGCTGAATGTTCGTATCGCAACTCCCCCGCCGAAAATTATTGATGCACCTCCTGGACAAATGTCATCTTTTATTTTTAATTTGAAACCGGGAGATAAAGTTACAATTTCAGGACCTTTCGGACAATTTTTTGCTAAAGATACAAATGCGGAAATGATCTTTATTGGTGGTGGCGCCGGAATGGCTCCAATGCGTTCTCATATTTTCGACCAGTTAAAGAGATTAAACTCATCCCGTAAAATGTCGTTCTGGTATGGTGCAAGAAGTTTACGTGAGGTTTTTTATAAAGAAGAATATGATGAATTGCAGGATAAACATCCAAACTTCAAATGGAATCTTGCCCTCTCAGAACCACTTCCAGAGGACAATTGGAATGGGTTGACAGGTTTTATTCATCAGGTTTTGTATGATAATTACTTGAAAAATCATCCTGCTCCTGAAGATTGCGAATATTATATCTGCGGTCCTCCGATGATGAATGCTGCTATTTTCAAACTTCTTGATAGTCTTGGAGTTGAGCCTGAAAATATTCTTTACGATGATTTTGGCGGTTAATTATCAATTAATAAAAAAATGTTTAATTGTCATCCTGGGTCTGCTTGCGGTAGACAGGCTTGTTGAAGGATGACAATTAAACTCTTTCACATTTCGGTAAGCAAAGTTTAATTTTTAAAAATATTCTCAAAAGTCCAACAAAAGATGATGAACAATTCATTCAAAATAATATTCCTTGCCGTTGCTTTATTTTTAAGCGGCTGCAGTAATACAAATAAAAATGTATTAACTGAGCTTACCGGTACAACAATGGGCACGAGCTATTCGATTAAAATTGTTTCCACAAATAATTTTGATAAAACATTGCTCCAAAGCAGTATTGATTCGGTACTCGAAAATGTCAATCTTCAAATGTCAACATATATTCCCGAATCAGAAATTTCCATATTCAATTCTTCAATGGATACAACCTGGCATAAAATTTCCAGTGATTTTGCTTCCGTACTGCTGGAATCAATAAAATTGGGAAAGTTGAGCAATGGAACTTTGGATATAACAATCGAACCTATTGTGAATCTGTGGGGCTTTGGTCCTGAAGATCGCCCTCGCCAAATTCCGGATAAGAAGTTAATTGCCGAAAGATTAAGGTTTATCGGCTTGGATAAAATAAAAGTTGAGATTACTGATACTTCGTCGAGGATTAAAAAATCAATTCCGGAATTGAAACTCGATTTATCTTCAACGGCAAAAGGATTCGGAGTGGATAAAATTTTCAGGTTTCTTTCAAACAATGGATTTCATAATTATATGGTTGAAATCGGTGGCGAAGTAAGAACGAAAGGCAGAAATGCAGAAAACAAAAACTGGCAAATCGGAATTTCTACACCTGATAAAAGTGGAGCGGTAGAGAAAGTTTTGCCACTGAAAAATTTAGCTATGGCGACATCAGGAAGTTACTGGAATTATTTTGAAGAGAATGGAAAACGTTTTTCACATACCATTAATCCTTTGACCGGAAGACCAATTACACATAATCTTGTGTCAGTAACTGTTATTGCTCCTTCTTGCCTTTTGGCTGATGGCGCTGCAACTGCAATTAATGTTTTAGGTCCCGATAAAGGCCTTCAGTTTGCTGAAAAACTGAACCTTGCTGCTTATTTAATTGTTAGAAACGAAAATGGTTATAAGATAATTACAAGTAAAAATTTTAATAAATTATTTAATTAAAGAGAATAAAATGCAAATTTTAATTGTAGCTGTTGTTTTTGCGATTGCCTTTTTGGGTATGGCTTTATCACTACATTTCAGTAAATATAAAAAAGACGGTGCAAGTTGCTGCGGTGGTGGTCACTGTGATGCATCAGGTAAACATCATCATCATGACGGTTCCTGTTATAATACAAAAATTGATTTTGTTGAAACTTTTGACGAAAAAAAATTAAAGTAATCACATCTCTGAAATTTCCCCATTATCATACAGAGTTTACCTGACGAAGGTAAACATGTTTGATGTAGCCAAAACGTAGTTAGGGGATTTTTTATTTTTTTACCACTAAGGGCACTAAGGTTACCAGAAAGTTCCACTAAGTTTTCACTAATAACCAATTAATAATTATCGTCTTTGCGAGAATTGATTTATCAATTTGAAGCAATCTCTTTTCTCTTTAGTTTTCTTAGAAGAATAAAAAAGCCCAAAATTTCAGGACAGTAAATTTTGGGCTCTGTGGGTCAAACAAATATTCTAGAAAATAATCGAAAATGAAGTTCCGATTCCCTTCTGAGTGTTAAATCTAATTTTTGCTTTATTCAGTTCACAAAATTTCTTAACCAAACTTAATCCAAGCCCATTACCTTCGTATCTTCTGGAATATCCTTGATCTTCCTGTGAAAAAATATCAAACAAATACGGCAGAAAGTCTTCTGAGATTCCGATTCCGGTATCAGTAATGTTAACTACTACTCTATCACGAATATCCCTGCTTGTATTAACTGTGATTTTTCCACGGTTGGTAAATTTTATTGAATTGTCAATTAGATTAGTAAAAATCTGATGCAAAGAATATTTATCACCTGAAACAATTCCTTCATCAGAAAAAAGGAATTCGATTTTCAATCCTTTTTGTATTGCATTAATTTCATTTTCTCTTATAATCGGGGCAAGCACATCATGAACTAAAGAAACTCGCTCAAATTTTGGTTCATAGGTTCCCAATTTCATTTCTGAATGATCGAGTATTAAATCCAACGTACGGATAATTCTGTCGGATGCCGTCTTTATTGACTCAAATGAGGTTTTCAGTTCTGAATTTTCGCCAACAATTTTATTGAAATCTGTATGTATGTAATCCAAATTAGAAACAATAATATGAAGCGGAGTTCTGATTTCATGTGACATTTGTGAGATGAACTCAGATTTAAGTTTTGCGGCTTTCTCTGATGCTTGCATTGCTTTTTCGAGCTTCATATTTGTTTCCTGAAGTTTGTGCATGCTTTGAATCTGACTTCTGTAAAGCTGAGCATTATTTATTGCAGTTGCTGCCTGTCCGGCAAATATTTCAAATGTTTTTGTTATTGAATCTAACCTAATTCTGTTCAGATTCTTACTATCAACATAAATAACACCGATTTTTTTGTTTCTCGAAATTAATGGAGAACAGAGAATTGTTTGTAATTCTAAATTGAAAATGCTTGTGTTAGTTCGCTTATCAAAATTATTTTGTGCACTTTCTATAAAACAAGATTCGCCGTTCAAATAAACATTCTGAACAGTTGACATAGAAACATTAGCATCATTTGAAGTAAGCTGCTCGCCGTTTTTATTCAAACCCAATTTGAACTCAAGTTGATCATCAAAATTCGAAAGAAGAATAAACCCTCGTTCCGAATTTGTAAAATTAATGGCATCCTGAAGAACTAATTCAAGTACTTCATCAAGAATTAAAGTGCTGTTTATTTTATTTGTTACTTCAAGTATGAATTCAAGGTTTTGGCTTTCATCAAAAGTCAAAGTTTGAGTTGGTTGGTTGGTAGTTTGAATTTTTTCTTTAAATTCACTGAATCTCATTTTTGGTCCTCATTTTTTTAATTTGGTCGCTTAAGTGATTCAAATCATGTGCCAAAAAATAATCAGGTATTTTTTTATGCAATTTTTTTATGCAATTTTTGTAAAGCTAACTTATTGTAAGATAATAAGTTATAGACTTATTTTGTGGCTATTGTTTAATTGGAATTAATTATTCCTTTTCATACTTGATAAATGTCACATTGATGGATGTGGCTATTTTTGAGACATAAAAAAAATTTTGCTTTCTAATTACTAACTCACCTTACGCAAAGATTACAACATTGTCATTCTGAACTTGCCTGTCGGCAGACAGACTTGTTTCAGAATCTTCTTTTGTCAAGTTTTTTTAGATGCTGAAATAAACCCTGCCTGACGGCAGTCAGGTTCAGCATGAAAAATGCGTATTGTGACTTACTAACTCAGAATAATAAAGAACATTATTTACAAAAAAAAAGACCAGAAATTTCTTCCTGGTCTTTCAGAGGGGGTTCACTAATCTTAGTAGTTTGGTCCTCTTAAAATTTTGTAAACCCCTACCTTGTCCAACCATATCGTGAGAAATGGTTTATCTTTGCACCATGAATTGACAGCAAACCGTTTTCAGGATCAACTACCACTTCATCATATTGTACAGGAACAAAATTGTTGTTTGAATCAAAATATCCGAATTGAATATCATCAGCATCTTTTTTAGAGATTCTTATGCCTTGAATGTCAAAATTCAGGACTGCGCTAACTTCAAATTCAAACGGGCTTGGTTCAAAATCAATGTAAGCTCGCTTTGTATTAACAGTAGCTTCAATATTTTGAACTCCTACATAAGCACCTGCTGGAACAGTTAAAGTACCGTCAAAAGAAAATTTCTTCTTCTCTTTTGAAAACTCAAGTACTCCGCCAACTGCGCCGTCAATTTCTGCAGAATATGAATATTTTTTCTCTAATGATTGATCTGGTGAGATCTTTTGGATTTGCAGCCAGGATTTTGCTCCTTGCGTTTCTGGATTGCTGATATAACTGTTATCAGTGCAAGCCGATATCAATAAAAACAAAAAAAATGAACTTAATAAAACTCTTTTCATGTAGAACCCCATTTGTTAGTTAAAAATACGATATTAAAGGTTCAAATAACTTGCCACGAATTTTTCTTTGGTTTTTGACTGTTTTTCCAAGTCTTTTTAATTAATAAATGTAATTTTTACATGTCAGAATTACAAATATTTAAGTTTAACAAACTAATTAGTTCATTCTTTGTTTATGTTCGAGTATAAAATTTTTGAGTTTTTTCATTAAATCAATTGAACTTTCTTCATAGGCAATAGTTGTTTTGACAAGGGTTTCTTTAATAAATTCATACAAAGAATTTATGTAGTAAAAAAAGTCTTTTGCTTTCCAAACATTACCGTTTTCAATATAAATTCTGGTAATGTCGAGAATCACTATAACTGTTAATTCAGAAACAGTTTGAGTTTTCAATTTTTCATAGGCTTGCAGTAAATATTGGAGGTCGGATTTTTTAAAATTTTCCGAATCATTCTGAGCGAGTATTGAAGAAAAAGTCATTTTTATTGCAACTATATAGTTATTTTCTTTCAATTTGGGATATAGAGGAAGGGCAATAATTTTTTTAATAACCTCCCTTTTTAAGTTGCTATTAGAAATTTTTAAAACCTCAACAAGAATAGTGTAAATGACAAATAAATTTTGCTGACTGAATAATTCAGTCAATATTCTTTCCAGTTCCAAGTTTATTTTTTCAATATCGCTATTCTCTTTCAACATCAGTATAAGTTTGAGCGAATCAATATATAATTTCGCATTAGTAACATTGTTCAATAGTTCTAATTGATTTATGGACTTAAATAACTTTTCATGTAAATCCAGTTTTAAGTAGAAAACACCGAGTAAAAATTCAACATATATATTCTCCTCTGTGTTTTGTAATTCGTTTAAATATTTTACCGCATTTCCCAATTCAATTTCAGCCTGACCATAATCAATTGCAAAAATAGAACATTCTGCAAGATTGCAGTGGGACGTTCCAGCTCCAAATTTATTCCCGATCGTTTTATAAATTGTATTTGCGCGGCGATATTTCTCGATTGCATCGTCCACCTCAAAATTATTAAAATTATAAACGCCCATGCTCAATAATGAATCAGCTTCCTGTTGAAAATTTCCGATTTTTTTATTCAGTTGTTGAGCCTTTTCCCAGTGGAGAAATGCAGTGTTTGCTTCACCCAGAATATGCAAAACATTTCCAAGATTAAGTTCCACTCCGGCTAATTTACTTTTATTATTATTTTTTTCATAAATTTTAATGGCTTCGGTAAATAATCTTGCTGCTTCCTGGAAATTATTGGAACCATAAATATTTTCAAGAGCCAATATATTCAAGGTTTTTGCTTTAAGATCAGAATCAATTTTTTCATTGTCAATTAACTCAGTGCAAATTTGTTTTGCATTTTCAAATTCGCTGATAGCAAGATAAATACCCGCCTGCTCAATTTTAATTTTATTCTCAAAATCTTGCAGCTTGCAGTTTTCAAGTAATTTAATGAATAGATTTAATGCTTCCTGGTTATTACCAAGACGATATAAAATTCTGCCTTTATAGTAATCTAAAATTTGATTTTGCTCTGCAGTAATATTTGCTATATCGATTGATTGATGCAACTCCAATGCTTTGAGAAAATCACCGATTTTAAGATAGTTTTCTAACAGTTGGATTTTATATTCAATTGTTCTCGGTTGTTCAATTGGATAAGAAATTATTTTATAAAGAAGTTTTTCGATGCCGTGATATGCGGAAAAGGATTCCAAAGTTTGAATTTCGTCTTCGATAAGATTTATGGCAGAATCAAACTCCTCCGCCATTTGATAATGAAAAATCTTTTCTTTTGCAATTATGCTTTTATTATCTCTGATCTTATCGATAATTTTTTTATGAAATAATTTTTTATCATCAATTTTATCGTAAAAATAATTTTTATATGAGTCAGCAATGAATTTTATCCCAAGATATATTTTCCTTTCATAGATTATATTCAACGCTTCAAGTTTAGTTAGTATCCTTCCAAGCACTTCCCTGCTCAAATCTGAAATTTCAATAATTGTATCTTCACCGATTTTTTCAAAAGCGGATATTATATAAAGAACATATAAATCCTCCTGATCAAGCATTAAAAGTTTTGAATCCAAAATTTTGACACTGTCTTTACTAAGTAACTTTTGATCAAGATTCAATAGGTTGATTTTAGGCTTTGAATCAGAGTAAGAAATAATGCCTGACTGCAACAAGCCCTGAATAAAAATGTTTATTGAACCAAAATATTTATCAGAATAATGTTGAATTAAAGTTACAAGTTCTTTTTTCGGATATTCCGCATAAAAAAGATATTCAATAAACTCAGAAATTTGTTTTTCACTTAACGGATTAATAATGATTTTTGAGTGTACAGAACTTGATACATCCTCATTAACATTCTGTTCTGTAATAAAAATCTTGACATGATTAATTTCAAGCATATTCAATAATTTCTTTAAAATCTCTTTTGATGATTCATCAGCTTTATCATAGTTATCTATCAAAAAAACGAAATTATTGTCATTCGAAATCCGAGAGAAAAATGTAAGAATCAATTCATCTAATTTTTCATCTGGATTATCAAAATAATTCTCAAAATAATTAGACAAAGGTTTGAATATTTCCGAGGGAATTGTTTTTAAGAAGAGCAAGTCGCCTATTACACGACGCCATATTTCTTTTGTATCAATTTCATCTGCAAAATCTATGGTCACTGTTGGTTTAACTTTTCTTTTTATACGTTCAAGAATTTTTGATTTGCCTGAATTTTTTGTGCCAATAATTTCTAAAAGATATTCGCTTTTTGAATTTATAAAATCATCTATTTTTTCTCCAATATCTGTAACCTCAAAATATTTATAAACATTTATAAATTGATTTGAATCAAGTACAGAATTTCCATCAGAGATTTCTGCAAAAAATTCTAGTGAATTATTGAATCGTTCGCCCTGCTCTTTTGCAGTAGCCTTTATAATTGTATCCAACAAATGTTTATCAAATGAACAATTATCCGGAAAAGTCAACTTGCTTGAAATATGCTGTTTGTAAATCTCTAATTCATCTTTACTGTCGAATGGGTATTTATCAAACAATAACCAATATAAAAACACTCCAAATGAATAAATATCTGTTCTGAAATCAACCAATTTCTGTCCTAATATTTCCGGAGAAATCAATTGCGGAGTTCCTTTCATCGCAGAGATTTCTTTTCTTGAAAATTCTTCGGTAAATCCAAAGTCAATAAATTTTATCTTTGAATTTTCATTTTCACAAAAGATTATATTCTCGGGCTTTAAATCATAATAAATAAGATTTGATTGATGGAGATAGAATAGAACAGAAGAAATTTGGGCAGCAATTTTATGATAATTTTTTATTCTTTTATCAACGCTGACTTCGCTGATAATTTTTCCATCAATAAATTCCATGCTAAAAAAAAGATCATCTATTTGAATATTAAAAAGATTATCCTCTTTTATTTCGGAAACAACTCCATTAAAGAATGCCTTCACAATATTTTTGTGATTAAAACTTTTCAGCAAATAATATTCATTTTTGAAAAGTTGCAACTCCCTTTGAGCAGCAGAACAAGAAATCACTTTCATAGCGAAAATGTTATTCGGATAATAATTATCTGTCACTAAAAATACTTGACTTCTGCCTTCGCCAAGTTTTTTTAATATTTTATATCTTTGGTTTATAATCATTTTTTCCTTGGGTCAATAATCTTTCTTATAATGTCTTTTATTGAATTCAATACAATTAATATTGATGCTAGCGCAAAAGTTGGGAACAATGTAATCCAATAATATTTGGGCAAATAGTAATTCCCTCTTTGAATTATACTCCCGAGCGAAGAATAACTTTCCTCACTACCCAAGCCAATAAAACTTAATGATGATTCTAATATTATAAAATTCATGAACATAAAAATCGCAGCAATAAGTATTGGAGCCGATATATTGGGCATCAACTCTTTTCTTAATAAATCTGTTTTTGAAAGACCAAGTAACTCAGACGTTTTATAAAACTCTTTTTGCTTTATTATGATTACTTCATTCCTCACAATTTTAAAGATGGTAATCCAGCCTGTCAATCCCATCACAACTGCAATTGAGCTTGTAGAACTGCCGTAAAAAATTAAAATAATAATGAAAAGCAGGATCGATGGAATACTAAAAATTGATTCTGAAAATCTATTTATTGCAATACCTGTAAATCCGGTATGAGTTCCCGAATAATAACCTAAAATACTACCGATGAGTAATGACAAAAAGGAAGCAAATGCAGCAACAAAAAAAGATTTTCGTATTCCATAAATTATTTCAGTGAATAAATCGTTTCCGAATTCATCTGTCCCTAATATGAAAAAACGTAAAGATACAACCGGCATATTTTTCTTTGAGCGAACAACATTTTTCTCGATAAAATAAACTTCACTATTAAAAGAATATTCTATCCTCTCCCCGATTTTATATGAATCAAAATAGATATAAATACTGCCATCGTTCTGTTCAAACAAACCATTTAATTTCTTGTGCAGATTATTACGCTCATCCAACTGAGTAAAATAATTTAAGCATGTAAATGGCGGCATTTTGCTGATTTTTATACTTTCTCGATCAATATTAGTTTGTGAACCCGAAATCAATGGATAAAAAGTGATTCCTGAAATAACAAAAAATATTATACTGGAACTCAATTTTAGTTTCTTATTTAACCAGGAGGAATTCCAGAAGAAAATGATATAAATAATTATTCCTATAAACGCGATAAATGAAATAAAGTAATCAAGCCTTATATCAACAGGAATAAAAGATTGAGTTGAAGCGGAAGAAATTAGTGCAACAATAATATCGTAAATATATTCAGCAAATTGTAAAAGTCTTTGATTCGATAAAATTATTAATGCTATTACTGTAAAAGCAAAGTGATATTTAAGTTTGATTTTATTCATCTCAGACTTGCTATCGCACGTTTATCTATAAAAACTCTAAGAATGTCAGTTATAAAATTCATTAAAATAAAAATAGTTGCACCATACATGCCGCAGGAGATTGCAAGATAATAATCCTTCGTCCAAATCGCTTCGTATGTCAGTCTGCCGAAACCAGGAATACCAAAAATTATTTCTGTGATTAAAGAGCCAGATAATAATAACCCCAGATCAACACCAATTATTGAAAGAATTGTATTCATTGAATTCGGAACTATATGCTTAAAAAATATATTCAATCTGGAAACGCTTAATGATTTTAAATAAACAATAAAATTTTGATTTGATAAGTTTTCAAGTATTTCAACTAAATATTTATAGTATTCAGGAATAAAGGAAAGTACTAAACTTAAAACAGGAAGCGTGAGATAGTAGATCCTGTCAATAAAATCACTTTTACCCGAAAAGTTTGACAATCCTGATGTCGGGAATAATTTTAATACCACAGAAAAAAGAATTATCAAAAACGGAGCGGTTACAATGGTTGGCAATGAATATAAAACTGAAGTTGATTTATCCATAATCCTGTCGAATAATTTCCCTTTGTGCTTTAGTGTAACGTATGCTAAAAATAAACTGATAATGAATTGCAGAATAAACGCCGTTATTGATAAAATAAAGGTAACTTGAATATGTTCAAAGATTAAGTTGGAAATATTTTGATGATACCTTGTTGAGGAACCAAGATTTCCCGCAAAGATTTTTTTGACAAATTCATTAAATTCGACTGCCGTAGAAAGGCTCTGTTCAGAAACCATTTTCTGAATTAACAACTCATCAATATTTGGATTGAGGATATAATAAAACTGTTTTCCGGGAGCAGAATAAACAAGAAAATATATCAATGAAAAAGCCACCACAAGGCTGATGATCATATTGATTATTCGGTGAGCAAGAATATTCAAAATATTTTTATTCATTTATTATTCTAATTCCCATTCCCAAATTGCTTCCATCGAATTCAAAGAATTAATAGAATAGTTTTTCACCCTGCTATTCAGTGCAATATTATCATCAATCCAATAAAGAAAAATACATGGCTCATCAGCAATAATTATTTTATTTATTTCACTCAGCAATTCAGTTTTTTTTGATTCTGATTTCACATTTTCAATGCTTATTAACATACTGTCTACTTTAGCATTTTTGTAATCCGCAAAATTCATGGGAGTTTGAGTGATATCCGAAAACCACTGAACTTTCAGATTTGGTGGAATCGGAGTTCCCCAGCCAAGCATCCAGGATTCATATTTCCTATCAAACAAACCATCCATAAATGCATTCATTTCAAGATAATTAATCTGCATATCAATCCCGATTTGCTTTAGATTATCTTTAAATAATTTTGCAGCGAATTGCCGTCTCGGGTTTCCGGTTGGAATTGCAATATTCAATATTAATCTCTTTCCCAACTTTTCCACAATTCCATCATTATCAGAATCGACATAATTTAGTTTCTTCAAAATAGATTTTGCACTGTCAGGATTGAATGAAATGGTTGATGTATTTTCAATAATTATACTTTTAAATATCGGAGAAATCGGACCGGATGCAAGTTCCCCGCTCTCTTTCAAAAACTGATTAATGATGGTTTCTCTGTCCAATGCTAATGCAATTGCTTTTCTTAGCCGCTTGTCTGCAAAGGGATTTTCATCTGATTTCGATGAAACATTTCGAAATCCGATATAGTCGTACATTCTCCCTTTAATAAACTCAACATTTAAGTTGGAATTTTTTCTCAAATCATCAATGTTTTCAGGCTCAATCATTTCCACGAGATCAACCTCATTATTCTGAAGCTGCATAATTTTACTTTTGTAATCAGGAATTATTTTAAGTATTATTCTTTTGATTGATTTTTCACGAGCAAGAAAATTAGCACTGTTCAATTCAAGTTCAATGAACTGATTCCTTTTCCATTGCTTTAATTTATATACGCCATTGGTGACAGGTTTTTGATTGAATATGTCATCTGCCAATTTTTCCAAAGGTACTTTTTCTAAAATATGTTTTGGTAAAATCGGCAAATCAATATCAAGGAATGAAGGTTTAGTATTTTTCCTGAATTTTATACTAAACAAATAGTCAGAAAATATTTCGAAGGTCAGACTGCTGTCTATTGAGCCATCTTTGCGCAAATTATAATTTTCAAAATATCCCAACGCTTTGCTTTCAACTTTTGGATTCGCGAACAGTAAATAACTAAAAACCACATCGGCGGACGTTGTAGGTTTTCCGTCGCTCCAATAACAATCATCTCTTAACTGAACAGTAACTGAAGTTGAATCTTCCGCCCACTCGATGTTTTTAGCTAACATCGGATATGACAGAATTTTCCCATTCGATGCATCCCATTTGTGACTTACTAATGACACAAACAGCATTTCGGAAAGATTATTTTCAATTTCGCTAAAAGCAAAAAGTGGATTCAATGTGGATAAATCTTCCGAAATTGCAATGGTTAAAAAATTTTTATTTTCTTTTGTTGAGCATGAAAATAAAACCAGTATAAGAAATAAACTAAAATACTTTTTCATAATTATTACTATTTTTTATAAGTTAATTTTAAGTCGTTCATACAGGAACAAATGTCGTTATTAAAAGTTGATATTTCTGAAATATCTTTAATCACAGAATCAAAACGAAAGATTTTAAGCAGCATCAGTTTTTCTTTAGAACCGGGTTATGTTTATTCAATTTTAGGAAACAATGGTTCCGGAAAGACAACGTTGCTTTTATCAATTGCAAATCTACTAAACAAAAATATTTTTGCAATTTCAGGACAAATATTATTTGAAGGTAAAAATATTCTTTCACCAAAAGAAAACGAAATTCTGGCACTAAGGAAAAACAATATCTGCTATGTTTTTCAAAACCCATCTTTAATGTTTGACCCACTAAAAAAAATGAAGTATTATGTTGAAATGATTGCTGACAAATTATTTTTATCAGAATTATTTAAGAAAAGCATGCTGCCTGATTTGAATTCATCCTCAAAAAAATATTTTTATGAATTCAGTGAAGGACAATTGCAGAGAATTGCACTATGCCTTGCAATTGCAGCTAAACCAAAATTGCTTATCCTTGATGAACCTACATCTTCATTGGACTCAATAAATTTGAATATTATCAAAAACCTTTTGCTGTCTTTTCGGAATGAAAACAACTCCGTACTTATTGTTACTCATGATAAATTCTTTGCTGAAAATATTTCAGATTTTATCGGTGAAATAAGCAGCGGTACTTTTAATAAATTTTCTGCTCATGCGATAAACTATGATTTGTAACATAAAAAAACTATCTGTTTCCAAATCAATTTCAAATGGGTTCAAAACAGAGCGGATAAATATTTTAAATAATCTGAACTTGGAAATCAGAAAAAAGGCTGTTCATGTAATAATAGGCGAATCAGGAGGCGGTAAAAGCACTTTGCTTCGTACTGTTGCAGGCATTGAAAAAAGTTTCACTGGAGAAATACTTTTCGATGAATCAGTAAATGCTAACAGCCGTAGCCTTCAGATCTTATTCCAAAATAACGGTGAATTGATTAATCCTCTGAGGAAAGTAAATTCATTGCTGAGAGATTCAATAAGCTATTCATCGGATCATAATCGTTTTGATGAAATCGAGATGATGCTGATGAAATTTAATTTGCCACAGGAAATATTGAAGAAACGCGGATTTGAATTAAGCGGCGGTGAACAGCAGCGAATCGCCTTGATACGATTATTATTATCTGAACCAAAACTGCTTTTACTCGATGAACCATTTTCGTCTCAGGATGCTGAGGCAAATCAACTTATATTAACAAACTTGCTCTCTGTTAAGGAAGCAAATGGTATGTCAATTTTGTGCGTAACACACGATATAAGTTTAATTAATAATTTTGCAACTGACATTTCTGTGCTTCACAAAGGTGAAATTATTGAAACAAATACTACATCCAAATTACTAAATTCACCCCAAAATGAATTCACAAAATTTCTGCTTGATTCAATAAAACTAAAACTCACCGAAAAAAATATTGACGAATTCAAGAAGATGATTTGAAAATTTTAACTCTTTCGTGAATTGGGCTATTTCATTCATCATAGGAATAAAAATCACTCGGTTTATGTGATACAAACTTTCATTCACAAAATGGAACAGAAAATTTTTAAATTGTTCAGGTACCAAACCTTTATAATAACAAAAGAATGAGTGTCGTCATTTAGAGAGTTGATTAATCAGCCCCAACCACTCAATAAAAAAATCGATCCAAAACCTAATCTGTGGAAGTCTCTCATTTAATACATTCCTACTCTGATTGATTCATAGCCATACTTGTCACGTATTTTTGAAACAACATGAAGCATTTTGTCTCTCATAAAATCTTTATCAGTAAATAATTTTTCCTGTTCATTATATTCGCTGAAATTAGCCAGATGAATACCAATCAAACGAATTGCAACACGCCTTGTAAATGCTTTCCGGAATAATTCGAGTGCAGTCTCAAACACAATTTTATCATCATCTGTCGGCTCAATTGTCTTTGCTCGTGTAAGCGTAATAAAATCCGAATATCGAAGTTTAACTGAAACCGTTGCAGACTGCCAGTTATAATTTCTTAATGCCTGACAAACTTTTCCGCTCAGCCTGAACAATACTGATTCTATTTTATTCTTATCAATCTCATCTGCAGCAAAAGTTTTTTCGTGCGCAATACTTTTTCTTTCAGCAGGTTTACTTAAAAACTCTCTGCCCCGCCCATTAGCTTTATTCCACATATCAGAGCCATATTTTCCAAATGCAAGATTAAAATAATCTTCTGAAGAATCAGCAATATCGCCCAATGTGCGGAATCCTTTTGCAAGCAATGATTTTGTAGTTTCTCTTCCGATCCCCGGCATCGCACTTACCGGCATCCGTGATAAAAATTCTTTTTCCATTCCATGCAAAACATAAGTTATTCCCAAAGGTTTGTTGAAATCAGAAGCAATCTTTGCTAATGTTTTATTACCTGCAATTCCAATTGAACATGGAAGTGAAAGATTTTGCATAATTTCTTTTTGCAGCTTGGATGCAAACATGAAAAGTGAACCGTAAATTTTTTCACAGCCCGTTAAATCAAGATAGAATTCATCAATGGAAGCCTGCTCGATTAATGGAACGTACTTTGTCAAAATTGATTTAACGGCTTTTGAAAATCTGACATATTCCGCAAAATGCCCGTGAAGATAAATCCCATTTGGACATAATCTGTAAGCCTGTTTAATTGGCATTGCCGAATGAAGCCCATAAGCTCGTGCCTCGTATGAACATGCAGCAACAACTCCTCTGCCATATTGCGGATCAGCACCGACAATCACTGACTTCCCGTTGAGTGAAGGATCAAGCACTCTTTCCACAGAAACAAAAAATGCATCTAGATCAAGATGAAATATTGTCCTCATTTATTTATATGTGATTTTAATTCTTTTATCTCAGCATTGGAAAGTTCTCTGATTTCTCCGATATTCAAGCCGTGAAGATAAACATTACAAATTCTTACACGGACTAACCGCAAAGTTGGATAGCCAACACTTGCCGTCATTCTCCTTACCTGTCGGTTTTTGCCTTCAGCAATTGTGATACTAAGCCAGTTTGCCGGTATATTTTTTCTGAAACGAATCGGCGGAATTCGTTCCGGTAATTTTGGTTCGGAAATTCTTCTAACTTTTGCTGGCAGAGTTTTATATCCCTGAATTACAACACCATCAGCAAGTTTTTTCAAAGACTCATCATCAGGAACTCCTTCAACCTTCACAAAATATTCTTTCTCATGCTTGTGTTTCGGATTCAAAAGCAAATCAACAAGTTGTTTATCATTGCTCAGAATTAAAAGTCCTTCGCTGTCTTTATCCAACCTTCCAATGGGATAAATATCTTTTGCAAAATCACCTATTGATTTTAATGTCTTCTCTCCTTCTTCGCTTGTAAACTGTGACAAAACTCCAAAGGGTTTATACAAAGCATAATATTTACTTAAATTCGGTTTCATATCAATTCAACGAAATATTTTCTAACCGCGGGAAAGCTTTCTTAATTGTATTTGGAAGATTCAGTTTGGTTTTGTTGCGAAGGAAATACATCAGTTCAAAAGCATTAACAATCGCATTTCCATTTGGATGATTATTCATTGTAACAAATATTTTTTTTGCCTTGTCATATATTTCCTTAATCTTAAAATCGAACTCCATAATTTCACCAATTGAATAAAGATAATTATAACGCTCACTTTGTTCCTGATAAGTCTGAGGTTTCTTAAAACCTGTCAAAGACTTTTTCCAAGCCTCGGCATTTCTTCCATGAAATCTTGCATAGCATATCTCCCGGCTCACTTTCGGAATAAAATCAACTGTATCGCCAATCTGCGGCTGATCGATTGAACAAAAAGTAACCGTCTTCGGGGTTTTATTTTGCCATGATTTATGCCGCAGTTCAATAAACTGATCATACTCTTCAAAAATTTTAATAAGACTTTTCAGATAATTAATATTTGCTTCACATAAATTAAACGAATACGGAAATTGAATAAGCAATCCGGCAAGCCGATTGTTTTCTTTAATTATTTCCAGATTTGTTTTCACTGATTTTATTTGTTCATCGCCATAAATTTTCCTGTGTGTAAAATCAAGATGTAATTTAACAGTAAAATAAAAGTCATTCCCCTGCTCGATTTGTCTCATCCAGTTTTCTGCAATTTTGGGTGATAAGTAAGTGTAGTAAGTTGAATTAACTTCCACATGATTGAAAAACCGCGAATAGAATTTCAGCCAGCTAAAATCCCGCGACTGATTGAATGGATAAAAAACTTTCAGCCAGTCTTCATACGACCAGCCCGCCGTACCGACATATAATTCAGGTTTGTTCATCAGTTTCTCCCCAAAGTGTAATTACCAAACTTCTTTTGCCTGAATAATTCCGGTGTTCACAAAGATAAATCCCCTGCCATGTACCAAGATTCAATTTGCCGTTTGACACAGGAATATTTAATGATTGTCCTATCATTGAAGATTTGATATGAGCCGCCATATCATCATCACCCTCATAATTATGCTCAAAATAGTCTGCACCGTCGGGAACAATTTTATTAAAGTGACGTTCGAAATCGCGTCTGACATCGGATGAAACATTTTCATTTACAGTAAGTGAAGCTGAAGTATGCCTGATAAAAATATTCATCAATCCAACTTTTATATTTGCCAATTCCGGTATTGCACTTAAAATGTCTTTTGTAATTAAATGAAAACCTCTCGGTTTTTCAGCAATTTTAATTTCTTTTTGTATCCACATATTTTTAATCAAATTATTTTTATCTTTTTTTTAAACTGAACCGCATAATCGATCTTCGCTGCGAAGGACGGCTAACTTCAACAAATCCTGCTTTCAAATATTGCTGCATCAAACCTGTGTACATAAAAACATCCGGCGAATCATTACTTTTTGCATCAACAGGATAACCTTCCAATATTTCAACTTTATTCTTCTTTGCAAAATTGATTACAGATTTTAGCAATTCAACCGAGTAACCTTTTCTTCTATATCTCCTGTCAATAAAAAAACACACGATTGACCAAACTTTTTGTTTATCAATTGGCTTTAAGATTCTTGATTTTTCTAATCTGACAAAATCTTCACGAGGTGCGAATGAACACCAGCCTATTGGCTGATTATCGATATAAAAAATTATCCCGATTTGTTTCCCTTGGTTAACAAGATTTTTCATTTTCGATTTATTATTGGCACCTTTATTTGTTTCAAACTCTTTATGAGTCACCCGCCAAAACATGCACCAGCAGCCTCCGCAAGCACCACGCTCACCAAACAGATTTTCAAAATCATTCCAATTTTCATCGGATAAAACTTTGTATTGGATTTTCATTTCATTCAACCTGAAAAATTTCTAATTGTTTTTCACTTTTCGAAAATTTTGCTTCATGGTCAAGAAGCCATTTCTTCCGCCACAAACCGCCTGCATATCCAATCAGACTGCCGTTACTTCCAATGATTCTATGACACGGAATAATTATCGGAAGCGGATTTTTCCCGTTTGCAAGTCCGACTGCACGGATTGATTTTTTATCGCCAAGTCTGATTGCCAGCTCAAGATACGATTGCGTTTGTCCAAACGGAATATTTAATAATTCATTCCAGACTTTTTTCTGAAATTCAGTTCCTTCAACATCAATTGTAATATCAAAACTAAATCTCGCACCTTCAAAATACTCACAAAGCTGAAGCTTGCATTGCTCAATTCTTTCGTCCATTTCATAAACAGGAAGACTTGCAGAATCATCCAAAAATTTTATCGCAGAAATTCCATTTTCAGTAGCTGTAATTTCAAGCATTCCTGTTGGCGATTTCAATATTCCTTTATTAAATTTTTTCATAATACAGCCGGATTAATTCTGTCTTTCGAGTGAACGATAAATCCCAATAACAACACCAACAAGACTGAATGCCGGAAAGTTTTCATCAATTCTTATTGTTTGATATTCTGGATTTTCAGAGCGAAGTTCAATTTTACCATCAGTTTTATAATATCTTTTAACGACAGCAGCGTCATTGAGAATTGCAACAACAAACTTCCCGTTTTTCACTTCGCTGTTGGGATTGACAATTACAACATCATTACTGAAGATAAAAGCATCCTTCAGGCTGTCGCCTTTTACTTTCAACAGGAAAGAATCATTCGGAAAGTAAGCAATGGTTGGAAGTTGAACTGTATCGATCGAATCAGGATAAATCGTCAGTGGATTTCCGGCAGCTACTTCACCGATTACCGGAGTTGAGACAAAAAATTTATCCTGAATATTTAGCTCAAGCGAACGCGAAAGTTTTGGTTTTCTTTTGAGAAATCCTTTACGTTCAATTGCCTGAAGATGCTGCTGAACTGTCGCACGGTTCTTATATCCGAATTTGTTCGCAATTTCAGCTAATGTCGGTGTGATTCCGGCTTTAGTTTTTTGGTAAATTATATAATTGAGAATATTTTTTTGTGTCTCAGTCAAATTTTTCATAAAACCATCTGAATAAAATAATAATGCCATACATTTGTATGGCAAAATACTAAGTTGAAAATTATCAGTCAAGTAAAATTTCAGAAAATTTGCTTTAAGATATTCTCCATTTTGTCTTTCAGAATTGGTTTAGTGATAAAATTTGAAAAACCAGCTTTAATGAATCTATCCCGATCACCCGGAAGGACATAAGCCGTGACGGCAATAATCGGCATTTTTTCAAAACCTTTCATTTTCTGAATCGCCCGTAGAGCGTCGAGACCATTGTATTCACCCTGCAAATTAATATCCATAACAATAAAATCATATTTATTTGCCTGAAGCAACGGAATAGCCTTCTCAAAACTTGGGGCAAAGTCAATTAATTTCAAATCCTTCATCTGCACTTTGAAAAGTATTTGTGAATCAATCTGATCTTCAAGATAAAGACAGGATAATTCATTTAACCTAAGTCTTGGTTTTTCTGGCTCTTTAATTTCAACCTGCTCAACTGGTTTTGGTTCTTCAGTTTTTTCTTTTTCCTGAATTGATGAAACAACTTTTTCAACTTGCTTAAATGTCGGTTGCGGCTGCTCAGCAATTTTTTCTTCAATTTTACTTTCAGCAGCAATTGTCTCCTGAACCGGTTGTTTAACTTCAACTTCCTTTTCTGCAACTACAGGTTTTGTCTGAATAATTTCCGGCTTGATTTCCACCGGATGTTCATGTTCCTGACTTTCAATTTCTGCTTCAACCGGTTTAATTTCTTCAAATGAAATTTCATAAGGAAATACAAGTCCGAATTCAAGTGCTTCACCATACTTTTTAGGAATTTCTGTAATCCCACCGAGTAATAAAACCAACTTTCTAAACAACCTGATAGTAAATCTTGAAATACCAAATGTATGTTTCAAATCATTTTCGTCATCAGTCAAAATTCTCTGCATGTTTTTCAATAAATCATCGGAGATATTATTCCTGTCATCTCTGATAGAAACAATCCACTTCTCGTCATCTTTTTGATAAGCAGATAAATAAATTTTGTCCTTCTTTGTTACTTGAATTCCGAATCGTGTAAGTAATGTAATCAGTGTCGAAATTCTTTGCTTGTCATTAGAAAATCTCAGCGAGGAAGAAATTTTTCCATAATTAAAATCAACATGTTTATTCCTTGCGATTTTCCTGATTGATTCTTCAATTCCTTCAAGTAAATCAATAAATAAGATCTTCTCGGAGTTAAGTTCAATTTTATTCTGTTCAATATTTGAAAACTCTACTGCATTATCAATAATCTGCATCAGCATCTGCTGGTTTTCTTTAATAATATCAATTGATTCCTGCTGCTCTTTTGTTGGCTGCTCAATATTTTCAGTAATATCCTGAATAAAACCAATCATCACATTAATCGGAGTTAATAATTCATGGAAAAGATTTGATAAGAAACCTGCATCAAGCCCTGTGGATTCTTGAGGGTCCTGAACTTTCCGAATAATTAGTTCCTGCTTCTTTTCAGGACGAATTATAATAATGAAACTTTCCGTTCGTTTATCGAAGCCCGTAACCGGCTGAGCAATTATTTCGCCGGATGAATTTGCTTCATCAGGTTTCCTTAATTTAGATTGTATAGTAATAACATCTTTTACATTTGAGTGAAATATTTCCGCATTAATCTTTGCTCTGTCTTCATCTCCGATTAATGAAAGAAAAGATTTTGAACCGAAATCATTTTTCGAAAACTTAAAAAATGCAAGTGCGGAATCTGAAGCTTCATTGATAAAGCCATCTCGGTCTGTCGAGATTAACAAATTATCAGAATTTTTAAAAGTAAATGAATATTTTTTAAGCAGTGATTCGTTTGCAATTTTCTTGGTAACATCTTTAATAATATTGAAGTACGCTTTTTTACCTTGAAATTCAACTAACGTTTTGCTGATTTCAACTAAAAAAATATTTCCATTTTTATGCTTGTGCCTCCACGGACCAGTAAAATCACTTGTGACATTTCTGTTTGATGATGTTTCGATTAATGTTTGAATGTCTTCAGGAGTATAAAGATCAGTTAAATCTTGTTCAAGAAATTCCTCACGCAGATAGCCGTACAATTTTAATGCAGCTTGATTAACATCAAGAAACCTTAAATTTTCCACATCATAAATAAACATTGGTTGTGGCATTGAGTGTATTAATAAGTCGTACATTTTCTCCTTTTCATTCTGTTGATGATTTTTTTTTGCCTTCTCTTTTAAAAAGCCAAAATAACCAATCAATCCATCCTCATTTTCAATTTTATTCAAACACAAATCAAATGTTTGACTTTCCAAATTTATGACATTTTCTTTAACAAATTTCTCTTGAAAAGAATTAATAAGCAAATTGATTCCTGTGCTTAAGTAATCTTTCTCAAATTGAATAAAAGCTTCTTCGAATTCCGATGAATAAATTTTCTTCAATAATTCAAAGAATGCGTTCGAATAATTTTCTAACTTGTTTTCGATATTAATTACAAATGAATATTCCTCTGTAAGCGGTGCAATTTTATTATAATCAATTAAGTTTTTTCCATTTCTCTCAGTAGGGATTTCCTCTCTGATTGAAACTCCGATGATAGCGACAATATTTTTATCAATATCGATCAATGGAATCTGAATGAATTTCATCGGTACTTCTTCTTCTAAATGAATATTCAAAGAGAAAATTATTGATTTCTGAGTCTTCAACAAATATCGATCAACAATATTAAATATTTCTGAATCAGCAGAATCGAAAAGATCTTTAGAATTTTTGTTTTGTAATTGAGAAAGTTTTTTATTGTGAAGAGAAAGGAATTTTTTATTTGCCAATAAAAACATTCCCTTGTTGTCCCTTACCCAAATCATTTGGTCGATTGAATCAATATCATGCAGGAATCTCTGCCGCCCGATAAATGTGAACGGAAAGGCAGACTTGAGCTTTGAAAGAATGGACGATATGTAATCAAACTCTAAATATTTTTTGATCTCCAATTCATTGAAAGTTAAACTCAATGCCGATTTATCGCAATTGTCATCACTTACATAAAAATTAATTAAAATAAAATTTTGTTTATCAATTGAGAGCTTTGAAGCTTTTACATGCCAGATTGAAACTTTATTTTCATAATTCAACTCAATTGATTTTTCCTGCTGTTGATTAGATTCACGAAGTCCGGTGACTAATTCGGTTAATTCTTTTTTTCCGCTATTTGTTATTGTATTAACAAAATTATTCCCGCCGGCACAATTAAAATTAAATCCTTTTGATTTTGCATTTATATAAAGCAGATTTCCTGATTCGTCCAACACAACTGATGCATTTTGTATGACTTCTTCAAGTAATATTTTTATTGTTTCAATCATAAATATCTCCACACTAAGGCTGAATAAAAATTGTTGCTGTCAAAGAATAAGGTGATTCAGTTTGTCCATTAAATGCTTTTAACCGATAAGTAAACGTGCCGCTGTAATAAATTCCCGGTCCATTATCTTCATAGTTTGTAACATTTGGGCCAACTCTTTTTATTTCGATAAATGAAGGATTATCGGTTGAACTTCGCTCGATGATGAAACCAAGTTCATTGGATGTGTTATCTTTCCATGATAATTTAACCGCTAATTTCGATGTTACCTTTTCAGCTGTTACTTGCGAAGGAGCAGCAAAACCACTTGATGTTCCTGCAGTGTTAACTTCATTAGAATACTCTGAATACTTTCCATCTTTAACTGAACTTACTCTATAATAATAAGTTTTAGTTGAAGAAGGAATATTATCATTATATGCAGTTGTATTGGCATCAAGATCAATATATTTCAAAGTATTAGTGCCGCTTTCCCTTCTCAATATTTGAAATCCGGTTTCATCATTTGAGTTATCCGTCCATGTCAATCCATAAAGTGAGCCGGCTGTAAATTCGTATATTTTTAAGTTTGTCGGTGCGTTTGGAGGAAGCACAGGAACATACGCAGTGTCCTCATTGGATGGTTGAGTTCTGAAATCTTCATTTGATATATATCTTATACGATAGTAATAAACTTCATCAAATGAAATATCGTAGTCATAAAAAGAATTTTCATTTTGTGCAGTGTAAGCAAGATCTGAATATTCGGAATTTGCTTCCAACTTACGTTCTACAATCGATCCGTTTTCTAAATTTGTATTATCGCTCCAGTGTAATTCAACTGCTTTCAGTGTTCTGTTAAACGTAGCAACAAGGTTTGTCGGGGCTGGTACATCTTTATTGTATGTAGTTGCATATACAACATCAGACCATGCTGACTGACTTGAACTTGTAAATGAAGAAATACGGTATTGATAATTCGTATTTGCACTTAAATTTTCATCAATGTATTCTGTTTTATTTGCAGAGACAATTGCAATCTGGGTAAAGTTACTCGAACTTGCCAGTGCCCGTTGAATCTTAAATCCAAGTTCGCCTGTCGAATTATCTTTCCAGTTTAACTGAACCATACTTGCACCAAGTGCCTGTGCGGTTAAATTAGAGGGAGTACCGCTGCTCAATCCCGAAGTTGAGACTTCATTACTAAATGAAGAATTTCCGGAACCATTTACAGCACGAATTTTATATGAATATGTTGCGCTGCTCGTCGGGACATACTCATTCTTGCTTATATTATTTTTATTTATAGTAGAAATTTTTTGAAAAGTACCTGCACTGCCATCTTTTCTCCACAGTTCAAAATTATCTTCATTTGAGGAATTATCATCCCAAAATAAATTGTAAGAATTGTCTGATATTTTCAAGATAGTAAGATTTGTTGGAACTTCCGGTTTTTTATTAATGACAAGATTTACCTGTGTATCAGAAACTTTATATTGATTATTTTTATTATAAACGGTAATCCAGTAATTAAAAGAAGCTGGCAAATTGTAGGGGTCAAGATTTAATTTCTTCTCTAAACTATCAGTATCTATATAAATAACAGGATTATTTCCATTTTCATCTACCCAAAAACCTTGGACGGAAACCGGTGAAACCTGATCATAACCGGCAAACAATTCAAAACTTACAAGCCCGCTTCCGCCCGAAACATCAGCTGCCGCATAAACAACAATATTTCTGCCCATATGTAATGAGTCAGAAGATTTTGGAGAATAAATTTCAAATGTAATCACACCGGTTTTATTAGTCGTATCATTCGGATTTGTAATAGTATCAACACAGCTGACAATTAATGCTGCCATTAGTCCTGATAACACTATTCTGAAATAATATGTTAATAAAAACTTTTTCATATTTTAAAATAACTTCACAGTGCTTGATTCATTTACGTTTTCAAAATCAATTATGTACGAATTGGTTTCGTGCGGTTTCATCTTTTCAATATAAAGATACAAAGTTTGTGTAGATTCATCGAAAGTCGATTTCGGAACTTTAATATTTATTAAATCTGATGATACGCGAATATTTTTAATTTTTTTATTTACATTCACCTGAACAGCAAAATTTTTCATCTCGGTATCTCTTGGGTTTGATACTTCAAGTGAAATCCTTCTCTGGCTTCTAGTTTGGAAAGTAACTTCCAGTCCCTGTTTTCGTTTCCACCAATTTATCATCTCAGCTACTGAAGTAACCCAAACATTTTTCTCTTTCATATAAGAAATCAATTCGCTCACTACACCAATATTTTCAGGTCTTAATTGATATGAAGTATGCATTTTCAATACATAAAGTCCGCCTTCAAAAACTAGTCTGTCAATATCTTCCTCATATGTATAAGTCTGAAATTCCCTTTGATATAATCCATATTTTTTAATTACTTCATAATCATCTCTGGCAGTTTTTGTAACAATCAATATTGGATTTTCATTCCTGATTTCCAGATTAGGAACTGACCTGTCAGTCAATGAGTCAGTAATCAAAAGATCAAGATTATTTTTTGACATTGCCTGGAGAGTGTTCTCATCATAAAAGCCAAATTGCGGCATAAAGCCTTTCACCGGCACTCCGGAGATTTTCTGAATAGTGTCCTTAATTCCTTTTACTGTATAGTATTGAGTAACTTTATCATATAATTTATTACTTGTATCATTGGCAGATTCAAGGAAGCCAATATCGGCTCTGATTCCTAAACTTCCATATTTTGAAAGTTGTTGAAGTAATGATGTATTTTTTAATGCTGTTTGTTCATCCATAAAAAATGAAGCGTCCGCACCATTTTTTTTCAGTATTGAAAAAATGTTTTTTATGTTCGAAGCTGAACCATCAATCATCGGGACGAAAATTGCTGCAGCATCATAAGGAGCTGGCCAATCTTTGACTAAGATTGTCGGTTTATAAACAAGCCAGTTTATTGAATTTGTAAATAGTTTTTCAAAATTCACATATTCTTCCTGCTTACCAATAACAGAAGTCAATTCAAAACCGTACCAAACAAATCTGCCTTTGCCATAAGTACCATAAGCTATTCCGGCACTTTTTTTAACTTCTTCCCTGACTAACCCTGCTTCCCTCCGATAGTCATACCAAAAACTGACCTGCGTAACTCGTGGTTCAAGAATTGTTGCGTAAATAGGTCTATCCCATGTAGCAATTTTTAATGCATAACCGGTTGGAATTCCTGCCGTCAGTGGTAGATTTCCCCGAAGAGTATGGATTTTATAAAGTTCATCCGGTTTGATTTCTTTTGTAAAACTAAGTCCATAAACTTCGGTAAAAAAATTCCATCCGCGCCATTTTCCTTCATCAGAGTATGAGGCGGTTCCACCTGTTGCAAAAATACTTCCGCCTTTATCTAAAAATTTTTTTATCTGAATAATCTGTCTGTCACTTATTGCCTGAGCACCCGGTAAAATCAGCAATTTATATTTGAAGTGCTTCCCTTTTTCAATATCTGTATCAGTAATTAAATCGTACTTCATTTTAATAATATTGAAATATGATTTCCACATTTCAACATTATCCTGAACCCACGTGTTTCCTTCTTCAAATCGATTTTCTGTGTAACGTGGATATAATATTGCAGCTTTATCTTCAAACATCACTTTATTTAAATTTTCTTTTGAGGGAACAATTTCTGAAATTGAAAAACTGCCATAGACATTTTTTACTATCAGAAGAAAAACTATAATCCCTCCAAAAAGCAGTAAAAATCCTCCTGCAATGATGATTAAATAGTTGACCCTGAGACCGAGCTTAGGACCATCTATTCTCTCTTTCTCTTCATTTTCAGGAATCATTAACGCCATCGCAATACTTCCTTTTCTTCTTTTTGTTTCGAGGTATCGCGGTTGATCTCACCGGTGTAACGTGTGAATCTTTGTGGCTGCGAATACCTTTCTCCTTCAAAAGTTCTTGCATCGGTTTTTTGATATTGTGAAGCTTCAGTAAAATTCATACGCTGATTTTTCTGCCCGACAAATGTTGGTCTTAATTGAGGAGCGTTGTCCTGTGCCGGTGCATAAATCGGTTCCTGCATTGGTGATTTTGAATAATTCATTCTGCTGGCTGTCTGAGTCATTGGCTGTTCAGCAAGCATGGGAGTCGGTGCTAACAGTTCAGCAGGAATTGAAGAAGGCTGAGCTGCAGTTTCAACACCTTTCCTTTCTCGGATTTTATATAATACATAAGCTCCAACAGCAAGTATGAAAGTAGATACTGTTGCAACTAATATGATTAACGAAAGTATTGGAATTAATTCCATTTTTTACTCCAGGTTATTAAACTTTTAAATTTATTTTTGACTAAATCCTACTCTTTGCAATTTTCCCCACGTCATTTGGAAACCTAAAAATTCTTCGATTGTTGCCATCATTTTAGTAACATCAATCAATAGAATAAAAACAAGGCGATAAATAATTGCATAAGGCACAAGTCTGAATTCTTCTTTTTCTACAGCCACACAGTAAATAGCTGCCATCAAATCCAACAAAGCCAGACCGAGCCACCAGAAAAATATCCATTTTAACATTCCATACCCGGCAGCAACAACAATAAAAAATAAGTTTGCAAATACATTCATAAAAGGCCACACAAGTGCTTCATAAACCATTGACCACAGCACTATTGTATTCGCAAAGTTCAATGTCGGATTATAAATATGTTGCCTATGCTTTCGGATTGCCTGAATAATTCCGCGAGTCCAACGATATCTTTGTTTTAACAATTGATGAAGTGTTTCAGGCGCTTCAGTTAGTGCAATTGCATTTGGTTCATAATTAATTTTCCAACCGGTTGCCAATACTTTTAATGTCAGGTCAGCATCTTCTGCGAATGTATCGCTTGAATAAAAACCTGCATCCTTTAAAGCTATTTTCCTGAAAAATCCAATCGGACCGGGAATTATATTTACTAGTCGAAGCTGTCCTTGTGCACTTCTGGCAAGATTTAACCCTTCAACATATTCCAAAGCCTGCAAATCAGTCAAAAATTTATTCCTGTTTTGAATTTTTACATTTCCTGCAACAGCTCCAACTTCAGGATCAATAAAGTGCCTGACACCATTTTTCAATGTATCTGTAGTCAATTGTGAGTCGCCATCCATGCATAAAATAAAATCTGCTTCCGAATATTGTATCCCAGCATTCAAAGCTTTTGCCTTTCCGCCATTGGGCTTATTGATTAGAGATACTTTTACCTGACTTGTTCTTCCCTGTTGATTTCCTACTAATGCCGAAGCTGCCTCTGCAGTGTTATCGGTAGAGCCGTCATTGACAATAATGATTTCATAGTTTGGATAATCAAGATTTAATAATGAATTAACCGAATCTTTTATTACTACTCCTTCATTGTAAGCAGGAACAATAATCGATATAAACGGATAATAACTGTTCTTTTTCTCTACTGTAAACTTGGTAATATAAAGATATGCCAGCACTAAAATTGAGAAATATCTGAACAAAAGTATGAAAAGAAAAATGACCAGACTGACTATTGTTGAATAAACAAATAAACCTGAAAGCGATAGCACTGTAAGCGGGAGTGTAATTAAAATTATTATCATTAAAACAGCTGAAGAAATTCCGGATATTATTATTGTACGAAGCTTTTCCTTTCGCACATTTCTTTTTGGTGCACTGATTTCCCTATTGTCTAATTCTATTTGATATCTATTTATATCGTCATTTTTCATTTTAGTTTTGGTCTTTTTTTTACTAAAAAACAACAATAATGCCAATAAAATATTGTTTTTCAGCTCAAAATAGCAATATTATTATTAGAAGTCGAGTTGAATTGAATCTTTTGAGATTCCTGCCTCAATTTAATACATTTTTATGAAAAAATTTTATCTAAATTGAGGCAAGATATGAAGTTACATAAAAGATATAAAGCTAATTAGAAACTCTAAAAAGTAATTTTTACTTCATTAGATTTTGCATAGCTTCAAAAAGAAGCTCTGCGATTCTTTTACCACCTAATGATGTAAAGTGAACATAGTCTTTTAATCCGTAAGAAGGTGAATTATCTACCCATTTAACCATGGAATTTTTACCACCCATTGCTTCGTACATATTCCAAAAAGCTACTTTATTTTTGAGAGCAATCTTTTTTTGTATGTCAACTAATTCAATAATTTTTTCATCAGTCTGAAATGAACTTCCCTTTTTAATGGCTCTATCTGCAGTGCTGACAATCAAAATGCTTGTTTCGGGAAAAATTCTTTTCAATCTTTCAATAACTTTCCCCATTTGTTTTTCATACCAAAGTCCATTTACACCGATTGCATTTACACCGAAATTCAGTATAATTAATTTATAATTTAATTCAGCATCAAATTGTTTATAAATATTTTCAGAAATATCCTGAAGTGAAACGCCGCTATTACCGCGGATCGGAAAATTATCAACATAAACACCATTGCCACTTTCGAAATTAATACCATAAAAATATGTATCAGGAGAATCTCCAACAGAAAATTTAATTTTTTTGGTTGAATGATTTAATTTTTCAGATACTAATGATAAACCATCGGATTGAGGAAGTGTTAGATATTTTTTTTCACCTGATGAAATTTCATAAGAAATTTTCGAACTGGATTTTTTATTTAATGAATAGACAGTAAATTCTGAAAATGAAGAAGAAGAAGCTCTTTCATTCGTAAAATCATATTCAACCCAGTTTGAACCTTTAGAAACTGCGGCTGTACCACTTATTCCAATCTCGTATCTTTTGTCATTTCGCGTAAACAATGTTGCAAAATCCCAGTCACTTGAATATTTCTGTCTCACTGTCTGACGTACAGAAACATCATCACTTGAAAAAGAAAGAAAACCAATTCCTTTTCCGCCAAATTGCTTTTGAAATATCTCACGCAAATCTTCCGAAATAATATCCCCCCAAACCATTGAGTCACCGTAATGAGCAACATGAACGGTTTTGGATTTTGCTTTCTTGACTGCATCAAAAAAAAACTGCAGCTGCTCTGTGTTTCCTTCTATTGGAACTGCTTTCCCCAAATCGTTTTGACTGATACCTTTTTCGGAGTTACCAATGTCAATCATTCCGGCATTGAAATGTAGTATTCTTTCTGAATTACTATTAGAAATTAAATATGAAGTAAGTAATATTGTAAATAAAACTGATAAAGAAATTGCGCATAATTTATTTTTCAACATAGATTTTCTCTGTATTAGTTAAGCAAAAATAATTAAATGTTTGATTAGAAAAAATTCCATACAATATAAGCCCGGGCTGAAAAATATCTGTAACTTGAATCAAACCTGAATGAGTTACCAACATTTAATCTAAGCCTAAAATTTAGGTTATTCAATATTTTGTAATTCAAATCGCCATAAACATCACTTATTATAAAATCTACAGATGGTGCATATCCAACCTTTCCGCCAAATATCAAATTCGTTTTGTTATCTGAATATGCTTCCCATTCTGCCCAAAGAGAATGTACTGTAAAATTCTGAGGCGAATAATAAGAAGTGGCTACAAATCCAAAATCAGAAAAATTGAACTCATATCCCGCAGTAACATTATTCTTGAAATATTTAGAAAACTTGAATACAAGAGAATTGCCACGATTGCTATCGCTAATTTTAAAATAACTATAAAACAGATCAAGCCTTAAATATTTTTTGTAATTATAGAAGATTGATGAATTATACCGATAAGCATTTAAGTTGACACCTATTAAATTTGGTGATTGCAAAATTCTTCGTAAATCATCGTCCTCATAATAAATTGATGCACCATAAAGGTTATTTTTATTGAAATTCACATTTACAAATCCAATATTTTTTTTGCCTTTAGCGTTCATACGCATGTTACCCATACCTGCACCAATATTAAAATTAGCTGTAGGAATAAAATACAAACCAAATATAATGGACTCCAGATTATCATAAGAATACTTTGGTGATGCAATTAAATTGTACAAAGTTGTATTTTTATACGCAACTGAAAAAGAAAAATATCTTGCAAAACCAGTTTCTAATCGCAGTCCATAATCATTGTACTGAAGATTTTGGTTATCCTTATAAAAATTTGCATTTGGCGTAACCGACAGATTATAAGGAATCAAATAATTTACAGCACTTCGGAATTTTCCTGATAGTCCATAAGGTGGAATATATTCAATCTTTTTCTTTAGAAATTCTTTTTGTTCGGTATCTTCCGAAGTTTCCAGTATTTTGTCATAAATATTTTCAGCATCTCTGTATTCATTTTTCATCATGTAAGCATCAGCCAAGAACACGTTTGTCCAATAATCATCGGGCTGATCCTGAACAAGTTTGTTTAATTCAACAATGGCACTGTCGGGATTGTCATTCCACAAATAACATTTTGCTCTTTGCAGTGCCAAATCAAACTCATAATTATCATTTAACAAAGTAGTATAAAGTTCTATGGCATCATCATATTTCTTTGCACAAACATAAGTCCCGGCTAATTCAATATATGTTAATCTGTCCGGATTTTTAACTGCTTCCATGTACTCTTTGTATTTGTCAATTGCATCATCACATTCGCCTTGCTGTACTAATCTTGCTGCTTCTTTTTTAATCTCTAAATTTTTCAGTTCTTCAGTAATTGCAACTTGAGAATTATAAAAATTCTCTGTGCTTTCAATCTCCGGATTGGTGCCATGATACTTTTTGGCTAAATCGATATACATTTTTGCATCATCTAAATTTCTTGTCCATGCCCGCATTGTCGCCATACCAAGCAAAGCAGATATATTCTGACCATCATTTTCCAGTACATTATTAAAATATTTTTCGGCAATTGGAAATTCATTCTCATCGACCGTCCAGCTTGTGATTTGCCCATACAAAAGCTGACCATCTAAATTATTGGGATCATATTTTAATACAATATCAATCTGATCACGGGCATCTTCCCATTGGTAATTCCATGCATAATATTTTCCTAAATCTACCCGAAGGTCTAAATCCTGATCTTCATTCTTGATTTCAAAATATTTATTGATAATAACTATTGAAGAATCATATTCAAATTCTGATGCATAGTATGAAGCTAAAATATCAACCGCCTCTTTGTTATTCGGATTTGAGTTAATTATTTCAGAAAGAATGCTGACGAACTTCTCGGTGTTTTTTTCTCTTGCAGCAAAATTTGAACGGAGTAATTTTATTTCATCATCATAAGGATAGAAGAACAAATAATTTGTCAGAACTGTATCTGCCTGACTGTAATATTCTGCGTCAGCATAAGCATTAGCAAGATGAATCACTGCTTCTCTGTCAGTCGGGTTTTGCATTAAAATTGCCGTGAATTTTTCAAACTGATTGTAGAACAAATCCTGCCGAATTGACTTTAATTCAGTATAAATCACATCAAATCTTTCCTGACCTTCATACTTTGGTTTTAGAATTAAAAGCTGTTGAGAGGCTTCTTCATAACGCTGCACTTTCATCAATTCTTCAATCAGCGAAAAACGAATATTATCGTTCTCCGGATTTTTCTTTAATATTCTGAAATATCTGTCAATAATATATTCTCTGTCTTCCCATCTTCTCCCTATATCCTGCAATACATAAGGTTCATTTATTGCTAAATCCAATCCGTCTTCTGCTTCTTCAAAAAATGGTTTGAAGCTAAGTGCTGTCCTGAATGCCTTTTCAGCAACTTTGTTTTTGCCAAGCCAGTAAGTAAAATAACCGTATCTGCTCCATAATCTCCAGTCACCGGGATAACGGTCAGTATATTTCTTTAAAATCTTTTCGCCTTTGAGTATCGAACGTGTTTTTGCCAGTATCTCAACATATCTAATTATTTCATCAGGCGAAGCATTATCATCAAGTTCAAGATATCTGTCATACCATTCTTCTGCAAGTTCAAATTTTTCAAGCCAGCGATAACATTTTCCAATTTCAAGATAGTTGACAGGGTTCTTTGGATTTATTGCAATCTCACGGTGATGCCCTTCAATTTTTTTTTCAAGAATTACATGCCAATCACTTGTTGCTCTGTATAAATTTGCTTTGATTTCTTTATTCTCGGGTTCCAGTTTGTTTGCATGACGATAATTAAAAACAGCATTTTGATACTCGCCTCTTTTTTCATAACAGAAACCACGAAGATTATAACCTTCTGCAAGCTGTGCATTATTGGAAACATATTTATTCAGCAAATCAATTGCTTCACCATATCTGCCATTTTTCATATGAGATAAAGCTTGCTTCTTTAGAACTGCATCTAGATTTTGAGAGTAAATTATTGAAGAAAATAAAATTAAGAAAAGCAATATTGATTTTCTTAGAATCATTTTAGGTCAATTCACTTAATGTTAAATGAGCATTAGTGGCTTCTTCCGATAAAATTAATTCTATCAGCTCAGCCGAATTATTGAATGAATTGGAAATTTCGAGTGTGTAAATTTTTATAAATTCAGTTACAGCTTTTACATAAACTTCATCCCGACTTGGAAGATTAATTCGTATTTTTTTAATTATCTCATTTAACAGATGAGCATTTGTCTTTGCTATCAAAACTAAGATAGTATTTTCGACTATGCAGATTTTATCTTTTTTCTGTACTGATTTTCCAACCGAATTTTTCAGTTGATTCAAAGTGATCAAACCTTTTAAGATCGCAGATGAATCTAACTTAAGTGAAACCAAATGAAATTCCTGCCCGGTACTTTTAAATAATGCGATTTGATTATTTATAATTAAATGAAAATCTTCAATTGAATATATATTTGAAAAATTCATTTGCATATCATCAATATTTTCGTGTTTGATTTTTGTGATCGGTTTAAATATTTTTGATAATTCAGGTAATCGTTCCTCACTCTCGGAATCATTCCTTGTGAAGGTTTTCATGATTGTAGGTTCAACTGAAATTCCCTTATAGGGTTCAATAATATAGTCAGCAGTAAATTGTCCTTCAGTATGTCCAACATTTGGACTAATAATTACAGTGCCGCCGTAAAACTGTCCGGCAAGTTGTTCAGCTTTCTTTTTTAACAGAATACTCCCTGTAACGGAATGCCGCAGTGTATCAACAATTAATTGGGCTTTTTGTGTGGCAGGTTCGCCAATAATAAAGAAACTGTTAATGTTTTTATCTTCAACCTCTTCAAGCGTTTTCAAAAAAACATCATTTAAATAATCTATATTCCGGAATCCAATGTATGGCGTCAGTTCATCAAAAACGATTCTATTTGGTTTATACTGATTTACAACAGCAACAATGTCATGTAAATATTCTGCTAAATAATCATCGGGATTTGGTACATCATAAATTTCACTTGGAGAAGCAATTCTTACAACAACCAGTAAATTATGATTCATATATGATTGTATGTCAAAATTCAACGAAGCAGCTTGAATCATCAAATCTTTTGGACGCATATTTGTAAAATAAAGACACACTTCAGATGATTTTGCACATTCTGAAGCAAACTGAAGTGCCAATAATGTCCTTCCTGATTTTCTCGGACCAATCACTAAATAGCTTCCGCCACGGTATATTCCACCCCACTTTTTATCCAAAAAAGGAAATCCGGATGGAATTAAACTAATACTTCGTGTCATATTTATTTACCTTTTATTAAAGTCAATAGTTGTTCGCAAGAATTATGCCCAAGAAATATTCAATTTATCATTAAAAAATCAAACTTCTGCTTTCAACCATTGTATCATAATGAAACGAAATTGGAAATCGATCAATTATTAGACGAAAGGTTCCCTGTTACAAAAATTGCCGTAGCATTTGCAATAATTGTCGGTTCATTTGTCAAATAATCATTTTTCTCATCATAATAAACTGCTGATTCATCTTGGAATTGGCTATCAGCATTAGAATTATATATTATAATTGCATATGATTCGAAAAGTTTTTTATTGACAGGACCGGCTGCAAATCCTCCAGGTAGTTTGTTTGTAAAAAATCGAACTTGATGATGAAGATTTTTAGATGACCGAAAACCAAATCCTGAAACAAAACATATTCCCCAAGGATTTTTTCCAAGGACATAATCTTTTTGTTCCGTCGCAACAGTATCAAACTCAGATGAAGCAGTAATTTTTTTATAAAGAATATTCTGCAAACTTATTCCCAGCAAGGTATTATTCGCTCCCCAACTAAATGGTACTCCGTTGGCAAAAACATTCATCTTCGAATTATTTTTGTAATGCGTCAAACTCATTTTGATAAAATCTGTATATTTTTTATCATATTCACTTAGTCTGAAATGTGCTAGTGTTGAAATATCGCCGTAACTCCACCAATAATCCGCACCCGCTAAATTTGCATAATTTTTAGCTTGTTCAAGAAATGATTTTCTATTGGAGGTTTTAAACATTTCGATTGCGGCAAGTGCCAATTTACCATTAAAAGTTTTATCTAAATAGGCCCCGGTACCGGATGAATCGACATCATGAACATTAGTTCTGAGAGCATAAAAATTTTCAGCCGTTGTTAAACATTTATCTGCAAATTCATCCATATAAAATTTTTCACGCCAAACTCTCGCACCGATTGCCAATGCAGAAACATATATACCGATTAAATTTTTCCCTATTCCTAAAAACGCTGGACGATCAAATCGCAAAGTATCGTTTTCGGGCATTCTCCAGCCAACTCCGTGATCACGTAAATCCTGCACTTGAGTAACCAACAATTTATTTTGATAATTACATCTGAGCAGCCAATCAAGCCCGATTTTTGCTTCCTCTAAAATATCCGGCGATCCATTGTTATCATTATCGAAACCAAATTTAATTGGATCAAACTCGTATGAAAATATCAACATGTAAGTTGCATAAGCAGTGGTATTTAAGAATTTGGTATAATCTCCAGCATCATGCCAGCCTCCGGTAAGATCAAGTTTTTCATCTGTTTGTTTTCCATCAAAAATCAACGAAGTGGCATCAGCTATATGACAAACTTTGTGCAAATAAGGTGAAGTATATCCGCATCTCTGAACTTTGAAAAAATCCAATAATGCAGTTGTCATTTCTTCATAGCTAATTTCTCCGACTTCAAAAGACGGCGAAATATATTCCTCCAGTTTGATTTTATATCTGCCGGTCTTAATTACTCTTGAAAAATCAATCTGATATGAATATTTGAAACTTGCATATTGTCCATAATTCTTTGCTATTTTACCTTCAAGAATTTCTTCATTTTCATTTACAGAAACAATATGAAATTTTTTATTCAAAAAATTTTTATTTGAAAGAATTACAGCAGATTTTGGTTCGTTTATTGAATAACCCACCTGATTAATTCTGAAATAAACTTCACTTGAAGAAATAATTTCCGATGAACATTGAAGCAATGAAAGAATAACTAAAAGAAAAAAACTTTTCATGAAAGTTAAATCACATTTTTATCAACTTTTGTCAATCCGATTCCGGAAGCATCAGTCAATGTTACTTTTCCATCAATGACTTTTGTACCTTCAAACGGATCATTTCTAATCAACAAAGCACCGTCTAAATCAGCCCAATCAACCATTGGAGCTATTTGCGATGCAGCTGAAATAGCACAGGAAGTTTCGGTCATACATCCCATCATAACTTGCATTCCCAAAGAACGTGCAAGATTTAACATTTTATTTGCTTCACGAAGTCCAGTGCATTTCATCAACTTAATATTTATTCCTGAATAAACTCCGTGAGCTTTAATTACATCAGGAAGTCTTTGTACCGATTCATCTCCGAATGTTGGAAGCGGACTTCGTTCGGTCAGCCATGCATTGTCATCAATATTTTGTTTTGGCATCGCCTGTTCAATGAATTTTATTCCTCTTTCCTTCAGCCAGTAAATCATATCAAGTGCTTTCTCTTTGTCCGTCCATCCTTGATTTGCATCGATTGTAATTGGTTTATCTGTTACAGAACGAATTGTCTCAATCATTTCTTTATCATTTTCTCTTCCGAGTTTCACTTTGATAATTTTATATTCATCAGCTTCTCTGACTTTTTGCTTCACTACTTCCGCAGTATCAATCCCGATTGTGTAGGATGTAAATGGAGCTTTTGTTTTATCATATCCCCAAATTTTATAAAGAGGAGCTTTCAATATTTTTCCTATTAAATCATGAAGAGCTATATCGATTGAAGCTTTTGCAGCCGGATTTCCCGATTCAATCGAATCTACATAAGCAAGTATGTTTTCCATATCAAAAGGATCTTTAAAATTACTCAAATCAACTTTCGATAAAAATTTTCCTGCTGTTTCGTGAGATTCACCAAGATAAGGTGGCATTGAAGCTTCTCCATATCCCACAAAATTATCATATTCAATTTTTGTAAGCATTACCGGAGTAGTTTTACGGGAATTTGTTGCAATCGTAAAAACATGTTTTAGTTCAAGTGTGTAAGGTTTAAAAGTCAATTTCATTTTATCTGTATTCCTGTTTATGATATTAAAATTTGCAAATAAATTTTTCCCCGGAATGAATGTCAGAAGCCCTGCAACAGTAGTTTTCTTAATAAAATTTCTTCTTGAATCTTTCAATTTATTTCTCCTTTATAAAATTTATTCTCACTTATTTTTTCAATTCCATTACTTCCGACCGAAGTTAATATTCTTTTTGCTCTTACGAATTGACTAAGTCTATGAATGCTGAATATAGGACTATTTGGATCGAAACTATTTATTTTCACACTTCCGGATTCATGAATATATTCCATATTTCCAATGTAGATACCAACATGAGTAATTCTTTCTTTCTTGTTTTCATTGGCTTTCCTGCCAAAAAAAAGCAGATCTCCGGGCAGAAGATTTTCAAATCCGCTTTGAGTATTTATGCCTTCGCCTTGGTTTACTTGCTGGGATGCATCACGCGAAAGAAGAATACCATTAAGAAAGAATACTGTTTTCGTAAAACCGCTGCAGTCAATTCCTTTGTATGATGTTCCGCCCCAAAGATATGGTATTCCCATCATGTTGAAAGCTTCGCCCAAGATAGATTGTGCGTCAGGATTTCTTGTTTTACTCCAGTCATCTAATAAAACCGCGTCAGATTTCTCAAGAAAAGCCATACGACCATCAGGGAATTTCACCTTAATAAATTCCTTTGATTCATCAACAAACTCAAGAATATTTCCTTTTGTCAAATCAGAAACATGACCTGATAACTCACTGTCATCACGAAAAGCAAAACCATATTCCTTTACAAAAATAACTTTTCTTGAATCAATATAAATTTTAAAGTCAGCAAGATTAAATAATTCTATTGCATCACTATCAACCCAGGCAATATATTTATCAGGTGTTTGGACAAGATAAAATCCATCATCATATTTGAGCACTTTCACAGGCGTTCCTAATAACGCTTGTGAAGCCAACTCGGCAGGATGATCCGGCTTCGTTCTTAAATTTGCTACAGAGACAGTAACCACCCCAAATTTTCTTTCGCCAATTTGTATAGAAGTAAGAAGAGATATTTTTTCTTTAAAATTAATTTTCGATTCAGTAAGCTTTTCAAGAAAATATTTTATTGCCACCGGATTATCTGTTTCACCGGTTACAGTACAAATATCTCCATCTTGTGTGAATGAAACATTAAAAATCGCAGTGCGTTTATCGGGTGCAAATTTCAATCTTGTTTCTTCAATAAGAGTATTCATCTGTTCTTCATTGTTTTGTGCTGATAAATTTATCATAAAAATTAATAAAATAATAAATGGAATGAATTTGTTCATATAATTATCATAATTAGTTGTATAAAGATAAAAATTAATATATTTATTTAAAAGAAAAGGTCACCTTTTGAGTGACCTTTCTTAAAATAATTTTTCAATAAAAATCTATAAATAAAAACTTTGGCAAGCAAGAACAGCAAGAGTGATCACGCCAAGCAGCATTAATATATAAACTGAGTAAAGAAAACTTTTCATTTTTAAATTTCTCCTTTCGTAAATTTTTTTGAAATAGTTAAATTAAGGCGGCAATACGCCGCCAAACTAAATCAATTATTCACTTATTTTAGAAGAACCATTTTCTTCGTTGAAACATTATTTCCATTTACAACACGATAAATATATGTGCCTGATGATACTTTTCTTCCAAAGTTATCATCGCCTTTCCAATTCATTGTAAATGTACCTGCTTTAAATTCTCTGTTAACAAGAGATTTGATTTCCTGTCCTAACATGTCATATATCTTGATTGTAACATAAGATGTTTGTGGAATCGAGAATCTTATACTTGTTTCAGGATTGAAAGGATTAGGATAATTTTGTTCAACGGAGAATTTATTCGGTATTATGTTTTCTTTTACATCAGTAGGATCATCGACTTTGAAATTACCTGTTCCTGAATAAAGCGAAACACTGCCACTTTCATTCTTTGATCTTACTCTCCAATAGTATACCTTTCCGGTTTCCAAATTGGAAACATCAAAATGCTTTTTGGCAATCTGAGTATATTGTTTTGCATCTGAAAAATCAGGAGCAGAACTTACTTCTAGTTCATAACTTAATTCAGAGGCAGGCTGATTATTAACCACCCATGATAAGGTTGGTGCATTTGTTGCTATTACAACTTTATTTGGACTACCAATCAAAGGCTGAATTGGATTGCTTCCAGGTGATGTATAAAAAGTGTCAATACCTGAATATGAACCACCATCAAGTCCAACTTTCCAGAAATAAGTTGCACCTGCAATTAATGAATCATTATATGTACCGATATTTGATGTAATTGGAATACTTATAGTAGTCGTAGCAGCAGGAGCGAAAACATCTGAATAGCTATAAACCAAAGTATAATTTGTATAGGAACTTACATCCCCAATTGCGTACCAGTTGAAATCAACCGAAGAAGCAGCAACTGTGGCACCACCAATTGGTGTTGTCTGAACTAATGAAACAGTTGTTGTTGTATTTGTAACGTAGAATGAATCAACTGTCCATGTTGAATAATTTGTTCCGTCATAAACAGCAACAGCCCACCAGTAATTTGTTCCCCAGCTTAATGTTGAAGGCAAAGCATAGAACGGAGTATTTAAATCAGTAACATCTGCTGAACCATCATAAGTTGTATTCCAGTCTGATGAATTTGAACCTGCTTTCCATCTGACTGTGTATTTAGTCAATCCCAATGATGAACCATTCAAATACCATGAAAATGTCGGTTGATTAGTATAAATTACTAAACTATCTGTTGGATAAGAAGGAATAGCTGTAACAGAAGCAACTCCTCCGACAACATAGAACGTATCAGGTGCTGACCATGCAGAATAAGTCGTGCCATTAAAAGACCTGACTGCAAAAACATAACTCTGCCCGGCAGCTAAACTAGTAACTTGTTTAAATAAATTTGTTATTCCAGTTGAATCAGCAACATTGTCTAATCCAGAAGTCAATGTTTCTAAATCAATTTCATATGTAAGTCCAGTCCCATCAGCACCCAAATACCAATATAAATAGGGACTTAATGTATAAACAGCAATACTGTCCGTAGGATATGAAATTGTAGGCACTGAAGGAATACCAGCACCTGCAGAATATGTCTTGAAACTATCCTGAGCTGAATAAAGTGTATCCATGAAAGTGCCTGATGTATATTCACCAAGTACCTGCCAGTAATAAGTAGTGTTTGCATCCAATGTTGGAAGATCGATAAAGAAATCTGTCGTACCGCCTCCAAGTGTAGCAGGTGTGAATGCTGCATCTAAATTGTCAAATGGTGAACCATCATCTGTTTTAGAATATGCAATCTGAAACTTGAATCCTGTTGAAAGTTGATCAAGATACCAGTAAGCTGTTGGAGTTAAATCATAAACTGTAGCTCCGCCGATTGGCCATGATGGATAAATAGTATTTGCTGAACCGCCATTTGTAAACAACACATTAACTGCTGAGTATTTTACAATTTCGCCGGCAGTATTTTTTGCTACAACTCTCCAGAAATATGTCTGGCCACCGACAAGGTTAGTTACAGTCTTGGTTGTTTCAGTTAAATTTGCATACGTCGTTGCTGAAGCCCACTGAGCAGCAGTTGGCTGAGTGTTCTGCAATGCAATCTGCAAATCAAATTTAAGATTTGTTATTGATGTCAGTGTGTACCAGCCAAAAGTAACTGAAGATGGTGGTAAAGTTACACTATCACTTGGCCATGATAACAAAACATTAAAATCTTTGTAAGCAGTAAAATGCGAAGTTGTTGAAAAATGTTCTACAGCTCCACCATCTACAGCAGAAACTTTCCAGTAATACAATGAATCATTTTTCAAAGGTAAATTTGGCCACATAACTGAATCAAGCTCTGTTAATGTTCTACTTGTAGCTACTAAAGTATCAATAAAAACAGGAGAGGAAAAAGTATTTGCGTTATCAATATATAACCTGTAAGATGCTGCACCAACTACAGTACTCCAAGTAAATGTTGGCAATATTGAAACACCTGTAACACCATTAATTGGAGTGTTAAGAGTTGGCGATGTCAAATCAACTGTAAATGAATAAGTATTCCATGGACCTGCCCCGTTTGGTCCTGGTCCATCAGTATCTGTATCCCGAACGTGCCAATAGTAAAGGACACCATTACTTAACACAGTACCAAGAGTAGCTGAGTTAGTTGTAATACCAGATTGACTTTCTAAATCAGAACCACCGTTCGCAGGCGTATTATCCGAGTCCAAAATAAATTCATAAGGACCATTGCCTGGATCAAAAGCATCAAAGTGTGTCCAACTTATTGTAGTTGTAGATTGTGCCACACCCGTTGCACCGTCAGCCGGTGTAACAGGAGTTTGAGCTTGTATTATCAATGGAATCAATGCCATTAATACAAACCGTAAAAATGATTTTTTCATATAGAACCCCTTCATTTAATTATTAATTTATTATCATTTTTGGCTGAGTCAGTTTAAGAAACATAATATTAACTATAAAACTTATTTATGATTTCTAAATATTTATGAGTCGAATCTAAAAAGATGTAATTGATAAAAAAATATTTCAACTTGCCTGCTGAACGAATTCATTCGGTAAGCAGGTTTTAGTTTGGAATCGAATTCAATAATCGTAAAAAATACCTTTTTAGAGCAGGCTCATTTATTTTTCTAAAACTTTTTAATATCGTCAAATACTTTGGCTGGATGTATTTTACAGATATAATACAAGTTTTTATCTCTTTACAAACGTAAAATACTTTATTCTCTTTTCTTTGTCAAGTGGAAAAGATTAATTTTTCATAAATTGTGATATCTGAACAAACCGACTAATTTCTGAAAATTCATTGTAGAAATTCTTTATAGTCAATTTCAAAGAATTTTACTCACAAGTATAAATTTACTTATTGATTTTGAGTAAGTTTACTTTACAAAATTATAAAAAATTATCATATTAAAACAGGATTATTTATGAAACCAAAATTATCTTTCTGGCAAATATGGAATATGAGTTTCGGATTTTTAGGGATACAATTCGGCTTCGCTCTTCAGAATGCAAATGTCAGCAGAATTTTTGAAACTCTTGGAGCTAAGATTGACGACATTCCGATTCTTTGGATTGCTGCACCGGTTACAGGTTTGATAATTCAGCCAATCATCGGTCATATGAGTGATAAAACATGGAACAGACTTGGAAGAAGAAGACCATATTTTCTTACAGGTGCGATTTTGGCTTCATTGGCATTATTTATTATGCCGAATTCTCCTGCACTTTGGGTGGCTGCCGGAATGCTTTGGATTATGGATGCATCAATTAATATTTCAATGGAACCATTCCGTGCATTCGTTGGCGATATGCTTCCATCCGAGCAGAGAACCCTTGGGTTTTCCATGCAAAGCTTTTTCATTGGAATTGGAGCTATCATTGCTTCTGCTTTACCTTATGTAATGAAAAACTGGTTGAAAATTTCAAACACCGCTGCCGCCGGCGAAATTCCCGATTCTGTCAAATTTTCATTTTATGTTGGCGGATTAGTTTTCTTTTTAGCTGTCTTATGGACTGTAATCAAATCGAAAGAATATCCTCCTGAAGAGCTTAAAAATTTTTCTGAAAATCATAATGTTCAATCGAACGATTTAACCACATCAGCAAAAAGTATCCCCTTTGCCAAATTTCAATATGCAGGTTTGGTTTGGCTATTAACCGGAATTCTCGGAGGCTTAATTTTATTCTTTATCCTTCAGCAGGAAGATTTTGGTTTATATGTTTTATTTTTTGGTTCAGCTATCTTTGGTCTTCTGCAAATTTATGCTGCGTATTTGACTAAGCAAAACAAAACCGGCAGTGGTTTTATTTCTGTTCTGAACGATCTTTATAAAATGCCAAAAACCATGAAACAACTTGCGGTCGTTCAATTTTTTTCATGGTTTGCATTATTTGCTATGTGGATTTATACTACTCCTGCAGTCACACATCATATTTATGGTGCAACAGATTCATCTTCCGAGATTTACAATGATGGAGCAGACTGGGTTGGTGTGCTTATGTCGGTTTACAACGGCTTTGCTGCAATTATGGCATTTTTCATTATTTGGTTGGCAAATAAAACCAGTCGGAAACAAGTCCATGCAATAAGTTTATCTATTGGTGCAGTTTCATTAATTTCATTTTATTTTATTAAAAATCCTCAATTACTATTGATTTCCGAATTTGGAATTGGCCTGGCATGGGCATCAATATTAGCAATGCCGTACGCAATATTAGCAGGCTCAATTCCAGGCAATAAAATGGGAGTTTATATGGGAATATTCAATTTTTTTATTGTGATTCCGCAAATTACCGCAGCAGCAATTCTTGGTTTTTTTGTTCGCAGTTTATTTAACGGAGAAGCAATTTATGCTTTGCTTTTGGGCGGATTTTCTCTTTTTATTGCTGCTATACTTGTAAAATTTGTTGACGATAAAGATGCTTAAACTGTTTTTGATAATTTTTGTAACTTCAGAGCAAATTTTTTCTCAGATATTTGTTTCAAAAAATTTGGACGATGGAATTGAATTTGTTTCTTCATTCATAATTTCTGAAGAATTCGCTAAAATACGAATGAACAATTCTGATCTTGAATCAATTGATTCACTTTATTTTAGAACACTTAAGTTTTATGAAAATGATTATTCAGAAGCTTTGTTGGCTTTGACACTTGGTACGCTTCCCTATTTTGAAATGCCTTTGTCTATCCCAATAATTAATACTATATTAAAAATTCCACTCCCAACTCCAGAAAAAAATATTGCACTTAAAATCAAGAATCTCCCAAGTCATTTTTTAATCAATTCTCCAAAGGAAATATTTGGCGATAAAGATAAACTTGCTCATTTTTTTGGAAATGCTTTTCTCGCTTACAGCATTCCCTTCATAAACGTTTCAGAGTTTTTTAGTATTTTTGTTGAAAAATTTGAAGAAGCGTTTAAAGTTGAGGGAGCGTTTGACAAAAGAGATATTTTTGTAAATTCGCTTGGGAAAAAATTTGGTAAACAGCTGAAAGTTAATTCCTCTGTTTTACCATCAAATTTTTTGGTTAATAATAATATGGAAACTTATGAAAAATAAAATTTTTATACTTGATGATGAAAAAGATATCTGCGAAAGCATTAAAATGATACTTGATTACGAAGGTTACAATGTTGAATTTTCTACCGATCCGCAAAACATAATTGAATTTCTTTCAGACAATAACTTCGATGTTCTTCTTCTTGACATTCAAATGCCCAAAATGAATGGTTTCGAGATTCTGAACAAAATCAAGGAAAATAATATTACGGTTTCCACAATAATTATTTCTGCTTTTGGGAATGTTGAAAATGCAATTAAAGCCACAAAACTCGGTGCATTTGATTTTATCGAAAAACCTATTGACAGAGATAAATTATTAATTACCATTCGGAATGCTGTTGATAAAAAAAATCTTGTAAATGAAAATCTTTCATTAAAAAATAAAGTTTTTTCTGAGGACAGAATTTTTGGAAAAAGCATTCAAATCAAAAATATTCTCGAAACAATCGCAAAAGTTGCGAAGACAGATGCAAGAATTTTGATTACCGGAGAGAATGGTACAGGGAAAGAATTAATAGCAAGAGAAATTCACAAACAAAGTTTACGCTCATCATCAGATTTGATCGAAGTTAATTGTGCTGCTATTCCGAATGAACTTATTGAGTCTGAATTGTTTGGACATGAAAAAGGATCATTTACCGGTGCGTTTAATAAAAGAATCGGCAAATTTGAACTTGCTGATGGCGGCACTTTATTCCTTGATGAGATTGGCGATATGAGTCTGCAGGCTCAAGCAAAAGTTTTGCGTGCAATCGAGGATGGTAAAATTGAACGGGTTGGTGGAAACAGTAAAATTTCGGTTAATGTAAGAATTGTCTCTGCAACCAATAAAGACTTGCAGGAAGAAATAGCTAAAGGTAATTTCAGGGAAGATTTGTTTCATAGATTGAATGTTATTCCAATTCATATCTCTCCATTACGAGAGCGGAAGGAAGACATTCCTGAATTGGTAAATAGGTTTATTGAACTTCTTGCTCAAAAATATAACTCAACTAAAATTATTTTCTCTGATTCAGCTATTGCAAGACTCCAAAATTTACATTGGAAAGGTAACGTGAGAGAATTAAAAAATTTTATTGAACGTGTAGCTATTTTGACTGGAAAATCAAATCTTACTGATAAAGATTTATCTGCATTTATTTCTAATGAAAAAATCGACGATAATGAACTTTTTGACATTTCAAATTCTTTCCAGGAATTTAAGGAAAAGGCAGAAAAAGCTTTCATAGTCAAGCAACTGCAATCCAACAATTGGAATATAAGTAAAACTGCTGACGTTCTCGGCATTCAAAGAAGTCACCTGTACGGCAAAATGAAAAAATATAAAATTGAAAAGGAGTAAGTGATGGAAACTGTATTTTCAAAAATTATCAGCAAAGAGATTCCTGCAAAAATTGTTTTTGAAAGTGAAAATGTACTGGCTTTCCACGATATAAATCCGCAGGCTCCGGTTCATGTTTTAATTATACCAAAAACAACAGAAATTAATTCTGTACGAAATTTCATAGCAGGAGCACATGATAAGATAATTGGAGAGATGCTTTCGGCTGCTAAAACAATTGCAAAAGATCTAAATATTTTTGACTCAGGCTTTAGATTAGTAATAAATAACGGAGCAGACAGCGGTCAGGAAGTTCCTCACTTGCATATTCATTTATTAGGAGGACGTAAATTTACCTGGCCTCCGGGGTGATTTAGAGATATTTCCTTGCTTTGTCGGAGATATCAGTCCTGTACTGCATTCCATCAAATTTTATTTGAGTAATAGATTCATAAACTGTTCTTTTACAATTGCTTAAATTACCATCCTTATCAACAGAAACAACCCCAAGTACGCGCCCGCCATTAGTAAAAATATCACCATTCATTTTTACTGTCCCCGAATGAAAAACGAGTTTATTCCCCTGATTTGAAATCTTATTAATTCCAGTAATCAAAAAATTCTTTTCATAATCGCCCGGGTAACCTGCGGAAGCACAAATGACACAAATGGAGCATGAATGGGAAAATGAGACCATGCCAAGATCCAATTTTCCTTTAGCTGCAGAAAATAAAAATCCGGTAAAGTCGCCATCAATCAATGGAAGAATAGCTTGCGTCTCAGGATCTCCAAATCTGCTGTTATATTCAATTACGTAAGGTTCTGAATTTGATATCATTAATCCGAAATAAAGACAACCTGAATATTGAATTTTATCCTTCATTAATCCGTTTAATGTTGGTTTGATTATTTTGTCATCTATATTTTTCAACATAGATTTTGATATTAATGGAGTTGGTGCATAGGCTCCCATTCCTCCGGTATTTGTCCCCTGATCATTATCAAAAATACGTTTGTGATCCTGAGACGCAGGTAGTATTTTATAATTCTCACCATCAGTTACTACAAGTATTGAGGCTTCTTCCCCATTCAGGAATTCTTCAATAACAATCTTGTTTCCTGAATCACCAAATTTATTTTGATAAAAAATCTCATCTATTGTTTTCGCTGCTTCTTTTTGATTAGTGACAATCATTACTCCCTTTCCCGCTGCTAATCCTGAGACTTTAATTACAACGGGATAAGTTACTTCTTGTAAAAAGTTTATTGCCGATTTAATTTCACTTTTGAAAAATAATTTATAATTCGCTGTTGGAATTTTATGCTTGACCATAAATTCTTTTGCAAATGATTTATCGCTCTCAAGCCGGGCAGCCATTTTTTTTGGACCGAAACAAACAATCCCTTTTTCCTGAAGAAAATCAGATAATCCTTTTTCGAGATATTCTTCAGGACCAATAATCACAAAATCAATGTTCTCCTCCGTGCAGAAATTAAATATTTCGTCAAAATTCTTAACATTAATTGAAACATTTTCTCCAATATCCAATGTGCCAGCATTACCGGGAGCAATATATATTTTTTCAACAAAACTGTCTTTACTGCATCGCCAGGCAAGAGCATGTTCTCTACCCCCGCTCCCAATAATCAAAATTTTCATTGTATTTCCTTCAAATTAAATTGGAATTGCTGTGTAAGAAGTTTAGTTAAAAATTCACGGTCATGCTTTAATACAAACTCTTCATTAGGAATTGGTAACTTATTATTAATGAATAAGTTATACATTTTAATAAAATTGTTTTTTATATCAATAATATTGTCAGGATCAGAAATAAAACTCGCTTCATATTCAACACAAGCATTTTTTGAAGCACCATCAGGGAGCAAAGCCATTATTGGTTTTCTCGTTCCGAAATACTCAAACAATTTTCCAGCTGTGACTGTATCCATATTTTTACCATTTCCCAGCATCATCCATAAAATATCAGCTTCGCTTAATTTTTTAATAACTTCCGTGTGCTCCATGTATCCGTGTACATAAACAAAACTTTCTAACTTTAATTTTTTCACAAGTTTTAGATTCTCTTTCCTAAAATGCCCAATGAAGTGCAATTCAAAAAAATTAGCTATATAAGGAAATTCTTTTCGAAGTTCGTTGAATGCCTGGAAGAATAACTTAGGTGTAATGTTTTCATAAAAAATTCCTGAGTAAAGAATACGAATTTTATCTTTTTTTAAACTTGATTTTTGAGGTGGACAATTCAAAAAATCTTCCTGGTCGAATCCATGCGGGATAATAACTATATCTTCAAATTTCAAAAAACCATAATTCTTTAATATTTCTTCTTTAATCCGACGATTCACCACTATTATTTTATCAGAGAATCTTAATGCTTCGTATTCTTTTTTCTTGTGTAAATGTTTATGCAATGGAGTTGGATAAAACGCAAATTGATTATTTAACCATAAATCCCGATAATCAACAATTACGGGAATTTCAAATTCTTTCTTAAGTTGAATTGCAATCGAAAAAGCTGAAAAAGGGGGAATTGACACAAATATTACATCATACTTTTCATTTTTCAATAAATCCTTTGCAGTTTTATATGCGCTCTGCGACCAGGATATTTTATTGTCTGGGATAAAAAATGTTTTACTCAAATTTGAAAGCAATTTTCTAATCCATTCACGCGGTAAACTGATCGTTCCAAATTTCTTTAATACTGAATTTGGTTCTTTCCCTTCCGTTCTTACAACTCGAATATCGGCATTCGCAACCTCCGAAAGAAGTGAATTGTCATGTGCAAAATACCCGACATCCCCGGCTGTTATAACAGTCGGTTCCCAGTTATATTTTTTCATATACTTCGTAAATTTAAGAGTTCGCTGAACTCCGCTCATTCCCATAGGAGGATAATAATATGCTATAACAAGGACTTTAAACATAATCAGAATTTTTTTATTTGATAATTTGGTGCTTCCGTTGTAATTAACACATCATGCGGATGACTTTCTCTTAAACCAGAATTAGTTATTTTGACAAACTTTGATTTTACTTTCAATTCGCCTATTGTTTTTGCTCCACAATACCCCATTGCTGCACGTAATCCGCCAATAAATTGATAAACTGTATCCGCCAAAGGACCTTTGTAAGGAACGCGTCCTTCAATTCCTTCGGGGACTAATTTTTTAATATCATCTTCGGCATCCTGAAAATATCTGTCTTTGCTTCCTTCTTTCATTGCTCCAAGCGATCCCATTCCACGGTATAATTTAAAACTTCTTCCTTCAAATAATATTTTTTCTCCGGGTGTTTCATCAACACCGGCAAACATTCCGCCCATCATCACCGAATCTGCTCCGGCTGCAATTGCTTTTGCCACATCCCCGGTTTGCTTTATTCCGCCATCCGAAATAATTGGAATTCCGCTTTTCTTCAAAGACTGATAAATATTATTCACTGCCGAAATTTGGGGAACTCCTACTCCGGCGATAATTCGAGTTGTACAAATAGAGCCGGCTCCAATCCCAACTTTAACCGCATCAATTCCAAGTTCTACTAATTCCAAAGCAGCTTCAGGAGTAACGATATTTCCGGCAATAAGTTGAGCTGATTTATACTTCTTTCTGATATTTTGAATTGTTTTTAAAACTCCTGCAGAATGTCCGTGAGCCGTATCAATCACGATCACATCAACTTCAGAATTAATCAGTGCTTCTACTCGATCCATTGTATCAGAGCTAACCCCGACCGCAGCACCTACTCTCAATCTACCAAGATTATCTTTGCAAGCATTTGGAAACTTTTTCTTCTTTGCAATATCTTTAAAAGTAATCAACCCTTTCAGCCTGCCCTGTTTATCGACAACCGGTAATTTTTCAATCCTGTATTTCTGTAAAAGTATTTCAGCTTTTTGTAAAGATGTACCTACGGTTGTTGTTCTTAAATTCTCTTTTGTCATCACATCCGATACTTTAAGATTTGTATTTGGTTCAAATCTTAAATCCCTGTTTGTTAAGATTCCGATTAAAATTTGATTTTTATCTATGATTGGAATTCCGCTAATCCTGTATTTTGCCATTAATTTCAAAGCGTCACTAATTGTATTATCAGGAAAAAGAGTTATCGGATCGTGGATCATTCCACTTTCTGAACGTTTGACTTTGTCAACTTCTTCTGCTTGTTTTTGGATAGACATATTCTTATGAATAATTCCAATTCCGCCTTGGGCAGCCATTGCAATTGCCATTTCCGATTCTGTTACCGTATCCATTGCGGCAGAAAGAAACGGTATATTTAATTTAATCTGCGGTGTCAAATGAGTTTCAATATTTGTTTCCCGTGGTAAAACTGATGATCTCGCCGGCAAGAGCAAAATATCATCAAAGGTTAATCCTTCAAATAAAATTTTTTCTTTATTCATTTTGTCTCCAATTTATTCAAATGCTGCATTTCCGGTTATTTCCTCTCCAACGATTAATGTGTGCATTTCGTGCGTTCCTTCATAAGTTTTAACTGACTCAAGATTATTTGCATGCCTCATAACCGGATATTCACTTAAAATGCCATTCGCACCCAAAATTTCTCTTGCTGTTCTTGCAATAGTTAAAGCATGCTCGACATTATTCCTTTTCGCAAGAGAAATATGATAATGCTTAATTTTATTTTGATCTTTTAATTCAGCTAATCTGTAGGCAAGCAATTGTGCCTTGGTAATTTCTGAAACCATATAAACAAGTTTTTGTTGTGTCAATTGGTATCCTGCAATAGGTTTGCCAAATTGAATTCTGGATTTAGCATAATCCAAAGCTGAATCATAACATGCCATCATCGAACCGATTACTCCCCAGGCTATTCCATATCTTGCTTGATTCAAACACATCAAAGGAGATCTTAAACCATTTGTATTTGGTAACCTATTAGATTCAGGAATAAATACATCCTGAAATATTAATTCAGAAGTAACAGATGCGCGAAGAGAATGCTTGCCTTTCATTTCTGGTGCGTAAAAACCTTTGAAATCTTTTTCAACTAAAAAACCGTTTACCACTTCATCAAGTTTTGCCCAAACAACGGCAACATCAGCAATACTTCCATTTGTAATCCACATTTTGGCACCGTTGAGCAAATATCCGCCATCAACTTTTTTTGCATTGGTTTTCATTCCCCCGGGGTTTGAACCAAAATCAGGTTCTGTTAATCCAAAGCAGCCGATTTTTTCAGCAGCAGCTAATTTAGGAAGCCAGATTTTTTTTTGTTCTTCTGAACCAAAAGTAAATATGGGATACATAACCAAGGCACTTTGAACAGATGCAAAACTTCGAATTCCGCTGTCGCCGCGTTCCAATTCCTGCATTGCCAAACCATAACAAATATTATTCAAATTAGCACAGCCGTAATCTTGAGGAAGTGTAATCCCAAAAATTCCCAACTCTGCTAATTCAGGGATTAATTCAGATGGAAACTTACCTTCCATATATTTAGATTCAATTATTGGAATGACTTTTTCGTCTACAAATTTCCGAACTGTTGACCGAACAAGTTTTTCTTCTTCGGTCAATAGTTCATCTAAAAGATAAAAATCTATTCCGCTAAATTTCTTCATAATACCTTAACTTTAATTGTTTAAGTTCTTCCATAATTGATTCAGTGCTATATCCTTTCAAAGTAAGATGATTAAAAATCTTTTGAAATATTTTCCTTTTATCATCTTCCTTTTTTGCCAATGATTCAAACTTCTTCTGTGCAATTAAGTGAATATTTTCATTTAATATTTCTTCACCTGAATAACTGCTCAAAATTTTAGTGATTATGCTCCTATCAACACCTTTTCTTTTTAGTTCATTCGAAATTCTATTTAAGCCAAATTTGCGGATATGAATCTTATATTCAACAAACTCTTCAGCAAATTTTTCATCATTAATAAACCCAAGATCAATAATTTCAGAAATCAATGCCTTAATAATTTGCTCGGTTTTTTTCTTCAATAATAATTTTCTTCTTAATTCATTTTCAAAATATGATCGCTTCGTTAATAGACGCATTGCATAATTTTTCGCTTCGAAATATTCAGATTCATATTTAATTTTATCAAAAACCGATTCACTTATCTCGCAATTATTATAAAGCCGATTCTTTTCCCATACTAAAAAAGGTATTGTTAAATCGCCAAGTTCTGACGTTCTAACAACAAAACCAAATTTGTTCTTCTTTATAACAACTAAATTCATTTTTTCTTTTTGGTTTCAGTAACTTCCTTTGTTTCTTGTTTTGGTTCTTTAATTTCAAGTCCCATGGCATTCTTTACTGCTATTTCCAGTCTTTTCATCATTTCTTTATCATCAAGTAATTTGGACTTAAATTGCTCTTTACCGTTGAACCGATCTTCATTAAAAGTATACCATGCGCCACTTTTCTTTATAACATCGAATTGAACACCAATGTCGATTAATTCTGATGACTTGCTAATTCCTTCATTGAAAATAATATCAAACTCAACTTCTTTGAATGGCGGTGCGACTTTGCTTTTAACAATTTTAACTCTTGTGTGGCTGCCAATTACGGCATCTGCACTTTTAATCGCTGAAATTCTTCTTATATCCATTCTTACAGAAGCATAAAATTTAAGTGCATTTCCTCCTGTTGTTGTTTCAGGATTTCCAAATATAATTCCAATTTTACTTCGTAATTGATTTGTAAAAATCACGGAAGTTTTTGAACGACTTACTGCTCCGGTAATTTTTCTTAACGCCTGCGACATTAATCTGGCCTGAACTCCCATTTGAGGGTCACCCATTTCACCCTCAATTTCAGAACGAGGGACTAATGCTGCAACTGAATCAATAACTATTACATCAAGAGCATTACTACGAACTAAAGTATCAACAATCTCAAGCGCCTGTTCGCCATAATCCGGTTGAGAAAGCAGTAAGTTATTTGTATCAACAAACAATTTTTTTGCATAATTAGTATCCAGTGCATGTTCAGCATCAATAAAAGCTGCAAGTCCACCCTGTTTTTGTGCTTCGGCAATGATATGCAAACACAAAGTTGTCTTTCCTGATGATTCAGGTCCGAAAATTTCAATTATTCTGCCGCGAGGAATTCCACCAATTCCCAAACTATAATCTAATGCAATTGAGCCTGTTGAGATAGAATCAATTTTCTGAATTACACCATCTCCAAGTTTCATTATAGTTCCCTTGCCATAGGTTTTTTCAATATTAAAAATTGTCTCATCTAATATTTTCTGTTTTGCTTCTTGTTCGGATGCCATTATCCCTCCTTAAAATTAAATTTATTTAATGTTGTATAAACCGATCCTGTTCTGAATAATTCACTTTTAACCAAAGAAATAGAATTGCAACTGAAACTTAAGGAATCAATAGGTTTTTTATCAAATTTTTTTAACTCTTCCAAATAATTTTTAATCCGTAATAGAGTCAGATGTGCATGAAATTTTTTCTTTTCTTTTTCAAATCCTATCTCTGCCATACTATTCTCAATATTATCAAATAGATTATTTAACTCAATACTTTCCTCTATTCCCAGCCAGAGAACACTTGGTTTTCCTAATTTATTAAAGAATCCGAAATTGGAAAATCTAATTCCAAAAGGACTAAAACCTGCAGCAACTTTTTTAATTGCCTCACTGAATTTTGGAATAAGATTTTCATCTGTTTCACCTAAAAATTTTAGAGTGAAATGTAACTTCTCCTTTTTCTCCCAAGACAAATTGTTATTAATGTAAATTTCATTCCGCAACTTTATAATTTCTTCCTGAATTTTGTCCGGCACATCGGCAGCAATAAAAATTCTATGGTTCATTACTGATACCGAGCAAATGCTTTCTCAATAAATCAAGAGCTGCCTGAGAAACGCGGTCTTTATTCAGTAATCTGTTTTCACCGAATCTGTATTCATAAGCTGTGCAAATATTTTCGTCACATAAACCAATATAAACCAAACCAACTGGTTTTTGTGCAGTTCCGCCGGTAGGACCAAGAATTCCCGTAACAGCCAAACCAATATCAGTACCGCTAACAGCTTTTACACCTTCAGCCATTTGACGCGCAACTTCAAGACTAACTGCGCCATACTTTGATATTGTATCTTCATTTACTTTAAGGTTTTCAACCTTTGCAGCGTTGCTATATGTAACAAATCCTCTTTGAAAATAATTACTGCTTCCGCTGATATTTGTTAGTCGTGAACTGATTAATCCGCCGGTACACGATTCTGCTACAGCAATTGTCAGTCCCCTTTCCGACAATAATCTTCCGACAACACTTTCCAAAGTTTCGTCTTCTTTTCCATAAATATATCTTCCTACTTTCAGCCGAATTCTTTGTTCAATCAGAGATAACTTTTCTTCGGCTTCCTGCTGTGTATTTGAAGTAACAGTAATTCTCATTTTTACACCGAACTGATTTGGTAAAAAAGCAAGCTTTTCACCTTCAAGAATTTCATCGAGATCACCGAGTGCGAGAAATAAATTCGATTCAGGAATACCTGTTGTAAGCAGATTTTTTTTCAGAATCACAACTGATTTCTTTTCCATAATTTCAATAAGTTTTGAAAGAATATAATTTTCCATCATTCCCTTCATTTCACCTGGAACGCCGGGCATAGAAATAAAAATCTTTTTATTCCTTTCAATCCAGCTTCCGGGTGCAGTTCCGTTTTCATTTCTTATTGGTTTGGCAATCTTTGGGACCAAAGCCTGTTCTTCATTTATTTTATTTAATTCCCTGCCTCGTTTTTTAAAAAATTCTTTAATATCACTCAACACTTCATTGTCCATTATCAATTCTGTATTGAAGTATTTTGCGATTGTTTTTAATGTAATATCATCATGCGTTGGACCTAATCCGCCTGTCATTATTATTAAATCAGCAGATTCATCTGCAAGTTTAATCTCCGAAAGTATTGCATTTTCATCATCTCCTATCACCGAAGATTTTTTCACTTTAATATTCAAATCAGTAAGTTTTTCGCCGATGAATGAAGCATTTGTATTTACTGTTTGACCAATTAATAATTCATCACCAATTGAGATTAAATAAGCATTCATAATTTTCCATCTACAAAGTTTTTAAATATTCTATTAACATTAATAAAAGCTGCATTGTCAAAAAAGTATAAAAACCGGCAATTATATCATCTAGTAATATTCCCCAACCGCCATTAATTTTTTCAACCAGGTTTGCAGGAAACGGTTTATAAATATCAAGCATCCTCCAGATTAAAAAAGCAGCCAGAATGTACCATATTTTTTTTGGTAAAAATAAAAATGAGATCCACGTTCCAATAAATTCATCAATCGTACATTCCTTTGGATCCTTGCCATAAGCCAGCTCAAATTTTGTCGCAATATCTTTCCCAACGGCAATAAAAAATGAAATTACAAGTAACAGAACTGTCGGATTTTCGAAACCCGGAATTAAATAAAATGCTGCTGCAACTCCGCTTGCAACTGTCCCCGATGCTTTTTTTGAATATCCTGTGTAGAATCCTGAGCCTAAAAAATTTTCAATAAAATTAAGTTTCATTCTTAATTAATTTCCTGATTATTTTTTTATTTCGGTAAAAATATTGAACACCTGTAAAAAATGTAAGCAATGTTATTGCCAGCATTGAAAAATAAACTAAATCTTTGTTGAGTAAAAAATTTAAAATAAATTTATATCCATTATAAAAAACAGGAATTGTTTTCATTGTTAGCACAAACAAAAGATAATATAAAAAAGCCATCTGCAGAAAAGTCTTCCACTTCGCAAGATTGCTTGTGCTAAAATATTCTTTTTTGAATTCGGCATAAGCACGCATTCCGGTAATAAGAAAATCGCGGAGAATAATTATCAGGACCATCCAAAAAGATAAAACATTAATATGAACAAGTGCAATAAATGCAGCTGAAGTCAAAATTTTATCAGCCAAAGGATCAAGAAATTTTCCCCAGTCTGTGATGTAATTAAATTTCCGGGCAAGCCAGCCATCATACCAGTCAGTAATTGCAGCGATTAAAAACACAACTACCGAAATCTGTTTCAGCAAAGAATCATCAGAGATAAACAAAAAATAAAATATTGGCGTGAGTATTATTCTTAATACAGTCAATTGATTCGGAAGTACCATATTAATCCGCTTCCCCGCAGTTCATCTTTTTCAGTAAATCAAATTCATAAATCCCTGTATTATGCCCGTCAGCCCAGACAATACTTATTGCATACTGACCAACAACCTGAATGCTGACAACTTTCAACTCATCCGCAGTATAAAAAACATGCGACCAGTCTTTATGATGTTCGCGGTTCTCTCCACAAATTGCACAAGGACAGTATTTTCGCAAATCCATCAATCTGATTTTTGACTTTGTATTATCAGCCCAAACAACAATTAAAAATTCACTTCCCGAAACATTAATTTTCAACGGTTTCATTGTTAAATTTTTTTCACCTGTAAGAATCTGCAAAGCTTCCTGATATTTTAATGCTGTATTCATAATAACTTCTACCGGTAAATCCGGGGGCGGAGGCATTTTGTTGAATTTTATTGACTCGAGATAATCACGCACATATTGTTTGTCAAAACTATCGACCGCTGCACCTTTCAGATATTTTCCCTTTGGCCAAAAACGTGATGAATCTGGCGTGAGAAGTTCGTCAATTAAAATAATTTCACCGTTAAACATTCCAAATTCCATTTTTGTATCAGCAATGATAATGCCTTTTAAAAGAGCATATTCTGAAGCTGATTTGTAAATTCCCAAAACTGCTGAATTCAAAATATCAAAAATTTTACTGCCAATAATTTCAGCTGCTTTTTGAGGAGAAATATTTTCATCGTGTTCACCAATTTCAGCCTTTGTTGAAGGAGTGAAAATCGGTTCAGGAAGTTTTTCTGATTCTACAAGTCCCGCCGGTAGCTGAATACCGGAAATTCCGCCCGTCTTTTTATAATCTTTCCAACCGCTTCCGGAAATATATCCGCGGACAATACATTCAAGCGGAATCAACTCAGCTTTTTTGACAAGCATTGATCTTCCTTCCAAAATATCTGCGTACTGCCGTGCAATTTTGGGAAACTCATCAACTTTGGTTGTAACAAGATGATTATTAATTATATGCTTTGTTTTATTAAACCAGAATTCTGAAATTTTATTAAGCACTTTCCCTTTGTTTGGAATTCCCTGCTTCATAATTACATCAAATGCAGAAAGACGATCGGTGGAAATTATCAGATAATATTCATCAACCTCATAAATATCGCGAACCTTTCCTTTTTTAATAAATTTTAATTCTTTCAAGTCAGTATTTAATAAAACTTTATCACTCATTTTACCACCAATTGGTTGAGGAAAAAAAATTGATTTGCTTATGAAATATAAAAATATTTCTACTGCAATTCTAATTTGAATTAGTTAAAAATTATTGAAGTAACTTGAGATACATAAGTTTAATTGCTTTTTGATAATTCTCGGTGATTAGTTCTAAAATATAAACTCCGCCGCTAAGTTCGGAAGCATTAATAGTATTAATTTTTTACATCTGAAATGAAAGTGTTGAATCAATAAAAATGATTGCCATAATTTTGAAGAATTATATTATTTGCTCTTTGGTTTTCTGAAATAATATCCGAGCACTAATTTGGATAAAAAGCTACCACCAATAAAAGCAATGAAGTAATAAACAAATAATTCCCCCGTTGGAATATCCTGAGAAACCTGATATATCAATAATGGAATAAGATTAAAAATCAGCATTGAAAATATCAAGACCGGCATTGGTTGAAGCTTTTGAGCGACAAGGTAAAAAGATGGAAGATTTTAGTCGTCAAGAAATGAGATCATTAGTTTGCGCTCAATGCCACGTCGAGTATTATTTTAAAAAAGAGAGTAATTATTTAACTTTTCCATGGGATAAAGGATTCTCCGCCGATGATATGGAAAAATATTATGATGAAATTGAATTTACAGATTGGACTCACAAACTTAGTAAAGCCCCAATGTTAAAAGCTCAGCATCCGGATTATGAATTATTTATGACGGGAATTCATGCAATACGCGGAGTTTCTTGCTCAGATTGTCATATGCCATATAAATCAGAAGGCGGAGTTAAGTACACAGATCATCATATTTAATCGCCGTTAAACAATGTTGGAAACACATGTCAGGTTTGCCATCGTGAAGATAAAGACAGACTTATGCAAGATGTTTATGACAGACAGGATAGAATTGAAGAGATTAGAAGAATCGCAGAAAAAACTTTAGCAGCAGCACA
>Ga0210044_10000367_pt1 | contig 67903 bp, 56 predicted proteins | sample CryGey13umfilter_2_FD_183959 | JGI IMG/M metagenome (GOLD analysis project Ga0210044, IMG submission 183959) | Groundwater microbial communities from aquifer in Utah, USA - Crystal Geyser 4/9/14 3 um filter (SPAdes) (version 2) | ecosystem: Environmental > Aquatic > Deep subsurface >... | reverse complement strand
GCAGACAGGTGAACCGTTGGATACGGTGGGGGCTGGCCAGGCGCACGAAGCAGCCTGCTTTCTTGTACTTCCAGCCATCTGTCAACTGCCTGTGGTGTTTGCAGTTGGGGTTGGGGCAGTGGGGCGGCTGCCAACCGGATCGTGTTGTGGGGCAGAGAAACATGTCCGGTCAATTGCAAGCAGCTGGCCGGAAACATTCTTAGGGGCACAACTGTAGTTTTTCGCTGAGGCGCCTTGACAGTCGCCCAGAGTGATTTTAATTTGGATTACGAAAACTGTTTTCATTACCGAGAGCAGTCGGGTCCACGTTGCACTTGAAAGGTTCGAAAATGGTGACCATCAATCCGAATTCTCCGGTCGACGAAGATCTCGTCAAGGATAAGGAAACCGCGTTCGCAGAATTCATCCAGCGCCGGGGACTGAAGACGACTCGTCAACGCAATACCATCATCTCGACCTTCTTCCGCTTGAAGGGACACATTTCGGTGGAGGAGTTGCTGGTGGAGGTCAAGAAGGCCAATCCCCGCATCGGGTACGCTACCGTCTACCGGACCTTGCACCTTCTGGTCGAGAGCGGCCTCGTTGAGGAACGGCGCTTCGGCGACGGTCTGGCCCGGTACGAAGGGCACTCCGCTGTGGAGCACCATGACCATATGATCTGCTTGGAATGCGGGATGATCTCCGAGTTCTACAATCCGCGGCTGGAAGCCCTGCAGGAGCATCTGGCGGAGGAGAACAATTTCGAGATCTATCGCCATCGCCTGGAGTTGTACGGTGCCTGCAAGGACAAAGCAGCCTGTGATACCCGCAAGAAGCAGAAGGAAGCCAGGGCCCAGGGTGCCTGATTCCGAATCGGGTTGGCTGCGGATCGAAGTCGACTCCGCGGCCCTGGCCCAGAATATCCGCACCTTGCGGCGCTCGGTGAGCGCCGACACCGCAGTCATGGCCGTGGTCAAGGCGAACGCCTATGGTCACGGCCTTCTGCTTGCCGCCGAGGCCTTCATCGAAGGGGGCGCCGACTGGCTGGGCGTGCACTCGGTGGATGAACTCCATGCCCTGCGCGAGGGTGGAATCGCCGCCCCGGTGCTGGTGCTGGGGCCGGCAACTGCGGCGGAGGTCGCCTCCGCTGCGGACCTCGGCGCCGAATTCACGGTCGGTTCCCTGGCGATGCTGCGGGACCTTGCCGAACTCGGTTCACCGGTTGCGATCCATCTCAAGGTCGAGACGGGGGTGAATCGACAGGGAATCACCGAGGCCGAACTGGATTCCGCCCTGGCGGTGATCCGCGCGAAGAATGTCCTGCGGTTGAAAGGCATCAGCAGCCATTTCGCCGACATCGAGGACACCACGGACCACAAGTTCGCCCTGGCCCAGATGGAGCGTTTCGAGGGGTACCGGTTGCGTCTGGCGGAAGCGGGGTATCCCGGTCTTTTCCACCACATGTCCTGCAGCGCCGCGACCCTGTTGTGGGATCGGACCCACCGTTCGGTGGTGCGCCTGGGCATCAGCGCCTACGGCATCTGGCCGTCGCGCGAAACCCTGGTCGCGGTGCGTCAGCGCGGCCGCCAGGAGGTCGATCTCCGCACAGCCATGACGTGGAAGGTGCGGATCGCCCAGGTTCGGGAGGTGCCCGCGGGCGAGACCGTGGGCTACGGTCGTGCCTGGAAGGCGATGACCGACTCCCGCATCGCCGTGCTGCCGGTGGGGTATTCCGATGGATGGCCCCGGGCCCTCGGCGGTCGCTGTCACGTGCTGGTTGACGGCAAGCGCGCCCCTTTGGTCGGAAGAATCTGCATGAATCTGTGTATGGTCGACGTGACCCATATCCCCGCTGCGGAGGCGGGGCACGACGCCGTGCTGCTGGGACGCCAGGGTGACGAGGAAATCACCGCCGAAATGCTGGCGGGTCATCTGGGGACCATCGCCTACGAGGTCGTGACCTTGCCCGGCAGCACCTGGCAACGGATCCCCTTACCCCGGGAAACGGAGGACTGATGTTCGAAGCCCTGCAAAAATTCTTTCCCGGTGGCCAGTCGGAGGATAGCCGCGGCCCGGAAGACGTGCGCGTGGCGACCTGCGTGTTGTTGCTGGAGGCGGCCCACGCCGACCGCGACTTCAGTGAAGTGGAAAAGACGCGGATAACCGATATCGTCGCCCGCCGGTTCGGCCTGGGAACCGAGGAGGCGGCATCGCTCATGAAGGTCGCCGATGAAGAGCGAGCCCGGCGAGATGACCTCTATTCTTTCGCCCGGCAGGTCAACGAGCAGTACACGCGCCCCCGCAAGCTGGCCGTCATCGAGTTGCTCTGGGAAGTGGTTTTCAGCGACCTGGTGCTGGAAGCCCACGAGGATGCGCTGATGCATAAGCTCGGCAACCTGCTGGGCATCCGGCACGATGAGTTGATGGCGTTGAAGCTGAAGGTGAAGGGGCGTCCATAACACCCGTTCGAGATGTCCTCGCCCTGCGGGCTGCGGATTACTCGAACGGGTGTTATGGACGCCCCTTCACCTTCAGCTCCAACGCTCATCATTATGGGTTCCGGACGCGGGAAATCCTATTCCCCGTCGAGGGTGTAGAGGATTTCCAAAGGAAACTTTTCCCCCTTTTTGAAAAAGTGCCGCCACATCAGGTACTCGTGGCCGTCGTGCGTGAAGCTGGCGCTTGGGGCGGGGGTCATGGCCGAGACGTGGGCCCCCGAAGGCATACGCACTTTGAGCCAGACCATCCGGTCCTCGGCGTAGTCGCCGGGGAACCGGAACACATGGCCCTGGTCCGTGTCATGGATCCAGACGGCGGTTTCGCTTCCGGTCAGGGTCATCCGTTCGCCCGGTGCCAGGGGGACGGCCAGGGGCAGGGTCACCTGGACCCGTTCCTGGGGATGGGCGGGCCATTTTTCCACACCCGGTGAATAGTCAGGGGTCAGCGTCACCCCGCGGTCGTCCACGTAATGTCGCCCGGCGGCGTGGCTGCGTTCCCACGGGGCCAGTCCCCATCGCGTGGTGGTCATGGCCTTCTTTCCCCGATTGATGATGGGAATGGTGAAATAGCTGGTGACCGTCCCGTCCGCGTGGACCTCGGCATAGGTATTCGAAATTAGGGGAGCGAGACCGGGCCGGGATTCGGCGGCCTTCAGGGTTGCGGGCGCCAGATCGTCCTGGCTCACCTGGAACAGGTTGTCGGTGGTCTGGATGATGTAGGTCGCGGGGGTCAGGCGGACCAGGACGGCGTCGGGATAGGTGGTGCCATCCTTCAGCTTCACGGTTTCTCGGGCGAATGCGGCGGCGCCAAGGCCGAGAACAAAAAGCAGCGTGGTGGTCAGGATCATGGATTGGGATTTCATTGCGGACCTCCGATCAGCGACACCAGCCGGATGGTAAGTCGAATACGCCCGGTTCCAGGACCACGATCCGTCCCGGAATCTCCCCGAAGGAGGGGGCCACGACTTGTCCCGACCGGGTCAGGGCAGGGGTGATATTTTCGTTTTGCGCGTGCTCGCTGCGATCTAGGAGAGGAATCGCCAGCAGCAGCGCCAGGCTTGCGGCCAACGCGGGGGGCAGCCACCCCATGGTCTTCCGGCGGAAACGCCCGGAGGGAATGCGGATCGGCCGCGTGGCCTGCGTCTCGCCGGGGGCGAGCAGGGCGTCACGCCAGGCGGCACGCAGGGACCGCCGGGTTGCCAGTTCCGCCTCGACTGCCGGATCCGACGCGGCCAATTCCTCGAAGTCCCGTGCCTGCTGCTGAGACAATTCCCCATCCAGATAGGCTTCCAGGGTGACCTTCCAGGTTTCAGTGTTCATAGCCGAGTCTCCTGAGATGTTGCCGCAATTTTCTGACGGCATGGTGTTTGCGGGAGGCGATGGTCCCGGGACTGACCCCGAGCAGGTCCGCGATTTCTGCGTAGGGGATGCCCTCGATTTCGCTCAGGTGGAAGGCGGTTCTCTGGTCCTCCGGCAAGGTGGCCAAGCCGCCCAGGATGGCGTCGCGGAGTCCCGCCGCGTCGAGGTGGACATCCGGTCGGGAACCGAGGGCGGGCGCGGAGAGCTGGCTGGACGCCTCGGCGGGGATCGAACCGTTGCCACGGCGCACCTTCAGCCGTCGCAGGTGATCCAGGGCGCAATTGCGGGCCGTGGCGTAGACGAGGGTTCGACCGGCCCCCTCGACCCGGTCGATCAGCTTGAGGAAGGTGTCCTGGAGCAGGTCGCGGGCCACTTCCGGATCCCGGACAAGAGAGCGGAGATAGCGCAGGACCCCGTCGCCATGGGAGGCCATGAGTTGATCGAGGGGATCGGCCTGTTTCCGGTTGGGGATTTCCGACACGTCCGTCCTCCGTTCGTGGCGCGCTCCATGGAATGAGACGCACGGACGCGGCGTTTCTTCAATAAAATCTGAAAAAGGGCCCGGGGATAAACCAAGGGCCCCCTGCGCCATCCGGGATGATCGGATTTCCACCGCGCAATCGCTTGCCGGGGAAGCTAACGTGATTTTCGCCGGGGGCATCTTCACGAGAAAACAGAGCGCCCCCCGTGCAAAATCCGCAGCCCGCAGGGCGAGGACATTGCACGGGGGGCGCTCTGTTTTCGAACTTAGGCGTACTTCAGTTCGATGTCTTCGGCCTCGATCAACGGGTAGTCCGCCAGGGTGTGGCGGAAGGCGATGAGGGCATCGATGGGACCGGAAACGGTGCCTGAACCCTTGGCTTCGTAGTCGTGGGCCACGGTATAGGCCTCCACCCCTTTGGCCTTCGGGTCCACCACGACATTGTGCTTGTAGCCGTTCAGCTTCAGGCCGCGGGGCAGGGTGTTCAGCAGGCCGGTGATGTCGTCGTCGTACTTCCGTGCGAAGGCGTGGAAGGTGAACTCCATGACGGCCGAGCGGATCCGGCGGTGCGACGTGACGGCCAGGCCGGTTTCCCTGTCGATGGTCCGGGCCAGGTTCTTCAAGAGTGCGCTGGTGCCCCCATCCACGATCGCGTGCACGTCGGACACCCTGATCCCGACCTTGTCGGCCAGCATCTCGGCCTTGCCCTCATGATGAACACCGTCGGCGAAATTGAAGAAGATTCTGGAGTTGTTCCCTGCGCCCAGGGTCAGGCCGGCCAGGAAGGCCCGCACGACCTTGGGTTTGCCCCGGAAGACGACTTCGTAGTACGAGGCGTTGGTTTGCTTCTTGTTTTGCACCATGGCGAAGACTCCTCTACCAGAAGAATACGAATGTCACGATCACGAAGACGGGGATCAACACCGGCATGGACCACTTGAGCAGGTAACCGAAGAAACTCGGCATGGGGATGCCCGCCTCTTCGGCGATGGACTTGACCATGAAATTGGGCGCGTTGCCGATGTAGGTCATGGCTCCCATGAACACGGCCCCGGATGAGATGGCCGCCAGATCCTTGACGAACTCGGGGTTGTGCAGGCTGCCGCCGGCGCTGAGCAGGGCGTGCACCTGGGATTCGGGAATACCCAGGGAGCCCAGGGCCGAGTTGAAGAAGGTCAGATAGGTCGGCGCGTTGTCCAGGAAACTGGACAACAGACCGGTGGCCCAGAAGTATCGCACGGGACCGTGGATGGCGTTGGTCAGCCCGGCGAGCGCTCCCTCGTGGCCGGCCTTCAGGATGGCCAGGGCGGGAATGATCGTCATGAAGATACCCGCGAACAGGTAGGCCACTTCCTTGATGGGAAACCAGGAGAATTCATTCTTCTCGCGCAGTGTGCGGGCGGTGGTCCGCAGGGACAGGATCCCCATCAGAAGGATCAGGACATCCTTGACCCAGTTCTCCACCGGTACGGTGACCGGGTGGGCTCCTGCGGTGTACACCGTCACCGTGCCCATCTTCACCGAACCGGACATGATCACCGCACCCATGACCCCCAGCAGGAACAGACCGTTGTGCAGTCCCTCGATCTTGACCTTGCCGCTGGCCTGGTCGGGTTTGTGCTCCTCGCGGCGATACATCACGGTGTCCAGGATGAAGAAGATGATCAGGATGATGCCCGAGGTCAGAAGCATTTCCGTCAAGAGCCCGGTGGTGACCCAGAAGAAGGGGACCCCGTGCAGGAAGCCGAGGAACAGCGGAGGGTCGCCCAGGGGGGTGAGCGAGCCGCCGATGTTGGCGACCAGGAAGATGAAGAACACGATCAGGTGGACCTTGTTGCGGCGCCACTGGTTGGCCCGCAGAAGCGGCCGGATCAGGACCATGGCGGCGCCGGTGGTTCCGATCAGCGAGGCCATGAAGGTGCCGATGAGCAGCAGGGCCAGGTTCACGCGCGGGGTGCCGGCCAGCGACCCGCCCACGTAGATGCCGCCGGAGATGGTGAACAAACCCCACAGCAGGATGATGAAGGGGATGTAGTCCAGCAGGTAGATGTGCAGGATGCTGCCGAAGGCCACCTTGGCGTTCCAGATCAGGAACGGCAAGGCGAACGCCAGGGCCCAGGCCGCCGAGACCTTGGGAAAGTGTTTGTGCCAGAAGTGGGGGGCGATCAGGGGGAAGACGGCGATGGAGAGGAGGATGCCCACGAACGGGATCGCCGTCCACAGGGGCAACATGCCCACCGGGTCCGCGTGATGCCCGTCGGCGTGCTCGGCATCTTGTGCGACCGCGTGATCGGCCTGCTGTTGCGTGGCTGCGCCGTGATCCTGGGCGATTGCCGAGCCCGCTGCAAACACGAGAAGGCCTGCGACCAGGGTGAGCAGCAGGATCCGCAGGATCGGGTGGTCGGGCCGAGGGACAGGAACCATGGGAACGCCTCCGTGCAATGGGTCCAAGCAATTCCAAGCCGCCGCCAGACTAGGGGACGGTGCGGCGGCTGTCAATTCAAGGTCGGTCGCCTTGTGCCATCCTTGTTCGTTTAATCCCCGGCATTTAAGATAATTCAGGACGCCTTTTATGCGCCGAGCCGTTGCAGGACCGGGCTGGCGCCGTCGATGACCAGCTGCACCGCGATTACCGTCAAGAGCAGACCCATGAGCTTCTCGATGATGCGCAGGCCCGTGTGTCCCAGCTTGGCCAACAGCGCGTCGGCGCCCATGAGCAGGCCGCCGGACAGGATCAGGATGGCCGCCACCGCGGCGAGGACCAGCAGGCTGCCCACGGCGGTGGGGGCCTGCGGCGTCAGCACCATGACGGTTGTGATGGAGCCGGGGCCGGCCAGGATCGGGATCCCGATGGGGGTGATGGCCGGGTCGTCTTCGGCTTCGCCGCCCGCGTGCAGGACCGCATCATCGGCCACGGCGCGGTTGATGCCGGTGCGCCAGCGGCGGGGCCGCGATTGCAGCATGTCCAGGCCGATACCGAAGAAGACGATGCCGCCGGCGATGCGGAAGGCGTCGAGGGTGATGCCGAACATGGCCAGCAGTTGGTGGCCGAATAACGTGAACAGGCTCAGCACGCCGAATGCGGTCAGGATCGCCTTGATCAGGGTGCGGCGCTTGCGGCTGCGGTCCATGTCCTTGGTCAGGCCGCTGAAGAAGGGGATCCCCCCCAGCGGGTCGATGACCGCGAACAGGGACGTCATGGCCAGCAGCATGAAGGCGGTGATGCTCATGACGGACACCTCGAAGATTGGTGATGCCCTAATAATGCGAATCCGGGCGGGAAAAGCCAGCAAATCCCGGATTTCGCCCGTCGGGGACCGGACCCGGATTCAGTGGTCCAGGATTTGCGAAATCCGGTGTCCCTGGTGCGCCGTTTGGTGGATATCTGATTTTGAAAACGGTTTAAAAATCAATTAAATTAACACAAATGAGACAAGTTTGCTTGACAACCAGGAAAATTTCCGACAAAATCGCCCGGTTGAGGGTCGGGGCATTCCCTGACCCAATGCCACGGCCATTTCGTTTTCCTGCTGCGCGTGTCCCGGGTACTTGTGAACCCTACGAGGCCCGAGGCTCGTCAACCGTCGCAGCGGAAGGAGGGGACCATGTCTCGATCTCGCCTGTTCGGAATCCTGTTCTCCGGTTTTCTGGTGTTGAGCCTGGTCGGCGTGGCTCAGGCCCTGACCCCCCTGGAGGAGTTGGGCAAGTTCCTCTTCTTCGACACGAACCTCTCGACGCCCCCCGGGCAAGCCTGCGCATCCTGCCATGCTCCGGAAACGGGTTTCACGGGACCCGACTCCGAAATCAACGACACCCAGGTGGCCTACCCCGGAGCCATCCACACCCGTGCCGGAAACCGCAAGCCGCCGACCGCCGCCTACGGAGGGTTCAGTCCGAACCTGCACTTCGACGAGGAAGAGGGCCTGTTCATCGGCGGGATGTTCTGGGACGGCCGGGCCACCGGCTGGACCCTCGACGATCCCCTGGCCGAGCAGGCCGAGGGCCCGTTCCTCAATCCGCTGGAACAGGCCAATCCCAACGCGAAGTCGGTCTGCACCAAGGTCGCCCATTCCGACTACGCCGGCCTGTTCGAGCAGGTCTGGGGACCGGGTTCCGTGGATCCGGTCCATGGCGTGGAGCTCATGTACGAACGGATCGCGCGCAGCATATCCGCCTTCGAACAGTCCCAGGACGTGAATCCGTTCACGTCGAAGTACGATTACTACCTGGAGGGACTGGCAACCCTCACGGCCGAGGAGGCGGAGGGCCTGGCGCTTTTCGAGGGCAAGGCCATGTGCAGCGCCTGCCACATCAGTGAACCGGGTGAAGGCGGCCTGCCACCCCTGTTCACGGACTTCACCTACGACAACCTGGGAATCCCGGCCAACTACGAGATCCCCTTCTACCGGGCCCAGCGCAAGTACAACATCGACGGCTACGAGTGGTTCGATCACGGGCTGGGCGGATTCCTCGCCACCGTGCCCGAGTACTCCGGCATGGCGGAGGAAAATATCAGCAAGTTCAAGGTGCCGACCCTGCGCAACGTCGACCAGCGTCCGTATCCCGACTTCGTCAAGGCCTACGGGCACAACGGGTACTTCAGGTCTCTCGAGGAGATCACCCACTTCTACAACACGCGGGACGTAGAGCCCTGGCCCGAGCCGGAATACGGCGAGACGGTCAACCACGACGAACTGGGGAACCTGGGTCTGACTCCGGAGGAGGAGGCCGCGGTGGTGGCCTTCATGAAGACCCTCAACGACGGCTTCGTGCCCGAGACGGTGGCCAAGAGCGCCGGTGAAGCGGAACGCCTCCTGTTGACGCGGTCCGTCGACGACTCCCGGGCCGTCTTCCGGTTCAACCTGGCCAGCGGCAGCCATGCCCGCCTTGACGTGTACGACCTGCGCGGCCGGCGCCTGGCCCGGCTGGCCGACGGTTGGATCGGCGCCGGAACCCACCAGTATCCCTTCGCGACCGATCGCCTGGCCAGTGGCGTGTACTTCGCACGGCTGGTGGCCGATGGCCAGATCGCCACGACCAAGTTCACCTTCGTGAAGTAGTCCCCCGTCCGACGGCGGGAGTCTTTGCGGCCTCGGGCTTCTGCCCGGGGCCGCGTCATGGACGTCTTCGGCGGCCTGCGATTCGCCGACTGATTCCCAGGGGCACCATCACAATACCGTCAGATCATCTCCACCCCTTCCGCCGTCACCGTCAGCGATCCGTGGTCGTCCTCGACCGTGCCGCTCACGAGGTAGGGGCCGCGGCTGAGCAGGCGCGCGCCGTAGCGGGCGTACACGCGGGGAAAGAGCGTCACCTCGCAGATGTCGGTCTCGTCCTCGAGGGTCAGGAACTTCATGGGCTGTCCGGTGCCGCGCACCGTGGCGCTCTTGGCCGTGATCAGGATGCCGGCCACCTTCACGCGGCGGCCGGCCCAGCCGCCGAGGTCGCGGTTGCAGATCACGCCGCGCTCGCGCAACCACGGCCGCAGGGCGGCGACCGGATGGCCGGTGACGCTCAGGCCGAGGATCTCCATTTCCTGGTGCAGCTTTTCGGTGGGCGAGTAGTCGGGGATGGCCGGGACCAGGGAGACTTCCGCCCGGTCGTCCCGGCCGCCGATGGGGAACAGGGTGGCGGTCTGGGCGGTGACGGGCAGATGGGCGGGACCGTCGGCGCGCCCGCTGCGCAGACGCAACGGCGGTTGCGGAGCGTGCGCCTGGCGCCGGCGCAGCAGGGCGTGCCGCCACAGCAGTTCGGGCCGCGTCAGTTCGAAGCCGTCGCAGGCGCCGCAGCGGATCAGGTTCTCGGTCTCGTCGGTCGTCAGCTGGGGTACCCGTTGCAGCAGGTCGCCCAGGGAGATGTAGAAGCCGCCGCGGCGACGCTCCTCGAGCAGGGCGTCGAGGGAACGGCGGCCCATGCCGGTGATCTGTTGCAGCCCGATGTTCAGCCGCCGCTCGCATCCGGTGAAATCGTCCTCACTGCGGTTGATGTCCGGCAGCCGGATCTCCAGGCCCAGTCGCCGGGCCTCTTCGAGATAGGCGGCGGTGCTGTAGAAGCCGCCGCCGTTGCTCATCACCGCGGCCATGAACTCGGCCGGGTAATGGGCCTTGAGCCAGGCCGACTGGAACGACAGCACCGCGTAGCTCGCCGAGTGGGCCTTGCAGAACGCGTAACCGGCGAAGCTGCTGATCTGGCGCCACAGTTCCTCGATCACCTCGTCGGCGACCTGCGGCGCGCTGCCGGCGGCCATGGCCCGGCGGGCCCCGGCGAAGAACCGGTCCTTCAACGCCAGGAAATCGGAACGGTCGCCCTTGAAGCTCATGGCCCGGCGCATGACGTCGGCTTCGGCCAGGGACATGTCGGCGACCAGGCTCAGGGTGCGCATGACGTCTTCCTGATAGATCATCACGCCGTAGGTCTCGTGTAGGAACTTCAGCGCGGGATGGGGCAGGGTGGCCGCCTCCTTGCCCAGATGGCGCAGGACGAAGCTGCGCGACATGCCGCTGTCGGACGGCCCGGGACGGATCACGCTGCTGGCCGCGACGACGACGGCGAAGGTGTCGGCGCGGAGCTTCTTGAGCAGCGCGCGCATGCCGGGCGACTCGATGTAGAAGCAACCCATGGTCCGGCCGTCGGCGATCAGCCGGCGCGTGCCCGCATCGTCGTCGGGCAGACGGCTTAGGTCGACGGTGACGCCGGCATTCTCGGCGACCGCGCGCGCCGCGTCGGCCACGACGGCCAGGCCGCGTTGGGCCAGAAGATCGATCTTCACCAGGCCGAGGTCCTCGATGGAATACATGTCCAGCTGGCTGATGAGGATGCCCTTGCGCGCCCACTGCAGGGGAAACAGGTCGGTCAGCGGACGGTCGGCGATGACCAGGCCGCCGGCGTGGATGCCCAGGTGCCGCGGCCGGTGGGCCAGGTCGCGGGCCTGCTCCAGCAGGGAACGGTAGGGCTCGCGGTCCAGGGGTAGACCGGCGGATTCGGGGCGCCGGGCCAGCGCCGCGATCGGCTCCTCGTCCAGCAGGCGCCAGGGCAGGCGGCGGGTGATGCGGCTCAGGCGGTGGTCGCCGTAGCCGCGCGCCGTGGCGGCGGCCCGGAAGCCCGACCGCGCGCTGAAGCGGTTGATGTTGCAGATCATGGCGGTGCGGTCGCGGCCGTAGCGGTCGTACACGTATTCCAGCACGCGGTCGCGATCCTTCCAGCCGAAGTCCAGGTCGATGTCCGGCGGCGAGATGCGTTCGGGGTTCAGGAAGCGCTGGAAGTAGAGGTCGTGGGCCAGGGGGTCGACGTGGGTGATGCCCAGCAGGTAGGAGATCAGCGAGTTGGCGGCCGAACCGCGGCCCAGCGTGGGCATGCCGTGATCGGCGGCGTAGCGCACGATGTCCCAGACGATGAGGAAGTAGCCGGCGAAGCCCAGCTTCTCGACCACGCCGATCTCTTCCTGCAGGCGCGACATGGCTCGGCTGGTGACCCGACGGTAGCGCTTCTGCAGGCCGTCGAAGCAGAGCTTCCAGAGATAGGATTCGGTGGTCTCGCCGGCGGGCACGGGGAATTCCGGATAGCGCCACGCGCCCAACCGGTGCCGGAACCGACACTGTTCGGCGATCGTGCGGGTCTCGGGGCAGGCCGTGGGGAACTCGGCCAGCAGGGTGCGCATCTCGTCGGCCGAACGCAACCAGGCGCCGGAGGGGGCGCAGCACCCTGCGGCCACCGATTCCAGGGGGCTGAGGGTGCGGATGCTCGTCAGCAGGCGCTGGCGCGCCATGTCGGCGGTCGTGACGGCGTACACGTCGCCGCCGGCGACCACGGGCACGCCGTGCGCCTCGGCCCAGTCGCCCAGTCGACGCAGGTTCCGGTACACGGGGCCCAGCCGGCCGCCGGCCGTCGTCAGCAGCACGCGCAGACTGCCGTGGGTGTGCGCAGGGAGGTCGCGGCCGCCGGCTGTGGCGAGGGCCGCGAGCACGGCCGGTGAATCGGTGAGGCAGAACAGGCCGTTGCCCTCGGCGTCCAGGAAACCGGGCATCTCGCGCAGCAGGTCGAAGTCGGGCCGCACCTGCCGCAGGGTCGTCAGGCGACACAGGGCCGCGTAGCCGCTCTCATCGCGCGCCAGCAGCACCGCGCGCACACGCCCGGGAGCAAGCGAGTCGGGAATCAAGCGCACCGGGTCGGTCTCTCGGGGGGCATCACCGGTGATCTCCACCCCGAGAATGGGGCGCAGTCCCGCCTCGGCGCAGGCTTTCTGGAAGACCACCGCGCCGTGCAGGTTGTTCAGGTCGGTCAGGGCGAGGGCCGGGAAATCCAGCTCGGCGGCGCGCGCAACCAGCTCGGCCGGGGAGGCGGCGCCGCAGAGCAGGGAGTAATGGCTGTGGACGTGCAGGTGGATCATGGCGGAAGCATAGGCGAAAAAATGACGAAAATCAACCGGGAACGGTTTGGGAAAAAATAGATTTGTAACTTCTGGCATCTGCAGGTGCCCTGGCGTACCTTTTGCCGATGAAGTCCTACACGCGGGGGTCCGGCGGAAGCTCCGGCCCCTGCGTGTGCTTGCCCTGCTGCAAATCTGCAGCCTGGCGGAATTTTTTACCCGATTCCCTCGACTGTCCCGCGCCCCGGCGCGCAGCGAGGGTAAGGAGGCGACTTCGAAGCCATGTCTTCCGAAGAACTCACCAGGCAAGATGACGTGACGATCCGTTTCGCCGGCGACTCCGGCGACGGCATGCAGCTGACGGGCATGCAGTTCACCGCAACGACCGCGACGGTGGGCAACGATCTGGCGACTTTTCCGGATTTCCCCGCCGAAATCCGCGCCCCGGCCGGCACCCGTGCCGGCGTCTCGGGTTACCAGATCCACTTCAGTTCCCGTGATATCTACACCCCGGGCGACGACCCCAGCGTGCTGGTGGCCATGAACCCTGCGGCGTTGATCACCAACTACAAGGATCTGAAGCCCGGCGGGATCCTCCTGGTCAACACCGGTGCCTTCACCGAGTCGGACCTGAAGAAGGCCGGTCTGGACAGCAACCCGCTGACCGACGGCACCCTGTCGGGCTACCGCGTGGTGAAGGAAGACATCAACCAGCGCACCATGGAGGCCCTGGCCGACACCGAGCTGTCCAAGAAGGACAAGCTGCGCTGCAAGAACTTCTACACCCTGGGCATGGTCTACTGGCTGTACAGCCGCCCGCTGGAGCCCACCATGGAGTGGCTCAAGGAGAAGTTCGCGAAAAAGCCCGAGCTGGCCGAAGCCAACACCAAGGCCCTGAAGGCCGGGTACAACCACGGCGAGTTGCTGCGCCTGTTCCAGGGGCACTACGAGGTGCCCAAGGTCGAGAACGCGCCCAAGGGCACCTATCGCAACATCATGGGCAACGAGGCCCTGGCCATCGGGCTGGTTGCGGGTGCGCGTCTGGCGGGGCTCAAGGCCTTCCTGGGGTCGTATCCCATCACCCCGGCCACGGACATCCTGCAGCACATGTCCCTGCTGAAGAACTACGACGTGATCACCTGCCAGATGGAGGACGAGATCGCCGGTATCTGCACGGCCATCGGCGCTTCCTTCGCCGGCCGTCTGGGCATGACCACGACCTCGGGTCCGGGGCTGGCCCTCAAGACCGAGGCCGCGGGTCTGGCCGTGATCACCGAGCTTCCCCTGGTGATCGTCGACGTGCAGCGCGGCGGGCCGTCCACCGGACTGCCGACCAAGGTGGAGCAGTCGGACCTGTTGCAGGCCATGTTCGGTCGCAACGGCGAGGCCCCCATCCCGGTCATCGCCTGCGCGACGCCTTCGGACGCCTTCGACTGCGCCGTCGAGGCTTGTCGCATCGCCACGCAGTACATGACTCCGGTGCTGCTGCTGAGCGACAACTACATCGCCAACGGCGCCGAGCCCTGGAAGCTGCCCGTGATCGACGAGCTGAAACCCTTCCCGGTGGAGTTCGCGACCGATCCCGAGGGATTCTCCCCGTACAGCCGCGATGAGAAGCTGGCCCGCAACTGGGCCAAGCCCGGCACACCGGGCCTCATGCACCGCATCGGCGGGCTGGAGAAGGACGCGGTGACCGGGAACGTGAGTTACGATCCCGAGAACCACATGAAGATGACGGAGATCCGTGAGGCCAAGATCATGGGCATCCGGGATTCCATTCCCACGCCCCAGCCCCACGGCGCCGAGAGCGGCGACCTGCTGGTCGTCGCCTGGGGATCGACCATGGGCGCCACGCGCGCCGCGGTCGAGCGCCTGCACAAGGAGGGGGTGACCGTGGCCCACCTGCACCTGCGCCACATCTGGCCGCTGCCACAGGGACTGGACGAGATCTTCTCCCGTTACAAGAAGATCGTCGTGCCCGAGATGAACATGGGCCAGTTGGCGCGCCTGCTGCAGAGTGAGTATCCTGATTATCGGTTCAAGAAGTTCAGCAAGGTGATGGGCAAGCCTTTCCGGGCCCGCGAATTGAAGGCCCATTTCGCCGAGATCCTGGAGGAGAAGTGATGAGTGAGCTGCAGCAACTGAAAGCCAAGGACTTCAAGTCCGACCAGGAGGTGCGGTGGTGCCCCGGGTGCGGCGACTACTCCATCCTCAGCGGCGTCCAGGCCACTATGGCCGACATGGGCGTGCCCCAGGAGAACTTCGTGATCGTGTCGGGCATCGGCTGTTCCAGTCGTTTCCCCTACTACATGGAGACCTATGGGATGCACAGTATCCACGGTCGGGCCAACGCCATCGCCACCGGTGTGAAGGTGGCCAACCCCGACCTTTCGGTGTGGGTCATCACCGGTGACGGCGACGGCCTGTCCATCGGCGGCAACCACATGATCCACTCCCTGCGCCGCAACGTGGACATGAAGATCATCCTGTTCAACAACGAGATCTACGGTCTGACCAAGGGGCAGTACTCCCCGACCACGCCCATGGGGCAACGGACCAAGACTTCGCCCTACGGTTCGCTGGATGCGCCGTTCAACCCCATCCAGCTGGCTCTGGGAGCGGGAGCGACCTTCGTGGCCCGCACCATGGACGTGAACCCCAAGCACATGAAGACCGTGCTGCGCGCGGCCGCCGAGCACAAGGGAGCCGCTTTCGTTGAGGTCTGGCAGAACTGCGTGATCTTCAACGACGGCGCCTTCAAGTCCTGGACTGAGAAAGCTGTCCGCGACGAGGAGACCGTCAACCTGGTGGCGGGCGAGAAGATGATCTTCGGCAAGGACCAGGACAAGGGTCTGAAGACCGACGGTTGCAAGATCGAGATCTGTTCGGCCGAGGATGCTTCGGTCTGGGATCCGACCCACGAATCCCCGGGCCCGGCCTTCGTCATGTCCCAGCTGGACAACGACCCGAACATGCCGCGGCCGATGGGTGTGCTGCGGAGCGTGTCCCGGCCGACCCTGGACCAGCAGGTCTGGGACCAGGTGGGCGCCGTGACCGGCACCAAGGGCGAGGGCAGCCTGAAGGATCTGCTTTATACCAAGGATGTTTGGGAGGTCAAGTAGCGGCCTTTCCCTCACCCGCCCGAAAACAACGAGTCCCGGATGTCCTCGGCCTGCGGCCTGCGGATTACCGGGACTCGTTGTTTTCGGGCGGGTGGGGGAAGGGGCCGCTCGAAGGTTGGGTGCGGACGCGCTAGATGCCGAACACCCCGGCGTCGTTCCATTCGGCCATGGTCAGGGTCCACCAGTCGTTGGCCAGACCGCTGTCCAGGTACTCGTAGGGCAGCCAGCCGTAGCCGCGGGTCGTGTCTTCGGGGGCGTCCGGCGGGACGCAGCCCCACTGCGTGCCCCACGAATTGCGGATCAGGAACGCGCCGGTGGTTTCCCTGCCGCCGAGGCGGGTGTTGCGGATCTTCTTGGTGTCGTCGTAGCCGACGGCGATCACCGCATGGCCGCCGATGACCTTTTCGGACGCGGAAGGGAACGGGATTTCACCCGTGAGGGCAACGGTCTCCGCCCGCAGGGATTCGTAGCAGGTGAACCCGAACATGAGCGGCCAGCCGATGGAGATCATGAACTTGATGCGTTCGTCGAGGGGCAGGGTCGCCTTGACGCCGTCCAGGCGGTGGTAGGTGAGGCCCTGGTAGTTCCGGGCCAGGGCGTAGACGAAGCTGGGCGGTTCCTGGTCGAAATCGGGGGACCGGTCCGTGTAGGGCCAGTACTCCTCGATGGCGACGCCAAGCAGCGCGATGGCTCCCATGGTGGTGCGGCAGTAGGCCCCCGTGTCACCGGTCCAGTTGAGCAGATTGCGGGTCACCTTGTAGAGGAAGAGCCGCGAACCGTCGATGTGCTTGCCGTGGGTCCGGTTCTCGTAGTATTCGAGCAATCCCACCCCGGCATGGGCGGTGCATGATCCCAGCGTGAGCTGGTCCTCGATGGGGGGACACCACTTCACGTTGCTGAAATGCTGCTGCGGTGGGGGATAGGGGAAGGACAGGCCGCCGACCGAGGCGGCGACCTTTCCGAACCTGCCTGCGGGCGGTGGGCCGTCCGGCCCTTTCAGCGTCAGGGGCCTGGTCTTGGCCGTCGTGCCTTTTGCCGTGTCCGGGGAAACCTGGATGTCGATCCAGAGGTCCCGCAGGTCGCTGCGTTCCTTGAGCCAGCCGATTCCCTTCATCGCCGAAGGCGCCATGTTGTTTCCTTCTCGGTGCCTGAACGTCTTGCCCGTGGGACGCGAAAACGCGTCCCGCTGACGACGGCTCCGATCCCCGGGATGATGGGGACCGGTAAGCCGTCATGCGGCGGATGGCAGGCAAAAGACGTTCTTCCCGAAAAGGACACGATCCGATAGCAGGTCGATCATATGGCGCTTCGTGTGCCGTCCCTCGAATTGCCGAAATGGATGGATCATTCAAATGGGTATTGCTGCCTGCGTCTACCCAGCCCCAGAACAACCGGGAGGGGGAATTGTAAAAAATTATTTCAACAACGGGATTTTTCTTCACAGGATGACCGGCAGGAGCCTTTCCGGCTCCAGCCATTCAGGAGTCACCGCGATGCGCAACGCGGCCACCTCCACACCCTGCGCCGCCACCTTTCGCAGCAGCCGCCCATAGTCGGGATCGATGTCGTCGGCCGGGCCGACGGTCGCGGCATCGGCGCGCTGGACGCAGAACACGAGCAGGGCGCGGTCTCCGGCGGCGACCCGCGCCGCGAGATCCTCGAGGTGCTTGCGGCCGCGGGCGGTGGGGGCGTCGGGAAAGCGGGCGTGGCCCTCCTCGACCAGGGTGGCGTTCTTCACCTCCACCCAGATGCCGCCGCCGACGAGGAAATCGACCCGTGAGCCGCCGCCGGGGTAGGGGACCTCGGGGCGGATTGCGGCGTCGGATGACACATTCGGAAACAGCCCCGCCCGCATTCCCTCGGCCACCAACCCGTTGGCCCGCTGCGTGTTGACCCCGGCCGGGACACCGCCGGGGCTCTCGCCCAATTCCAGGGTCCAGGCCAGCTTGCGCCGGGGGTTGTCCGCCGGGCTGAGCCAGATCGTCCCGCCGGGTGTCAGGCAACCGGTCATGCGCCCGGTGTTGTTGGTGTGGGCGACGACCTCGGCGCCGTCTTCCAGCACGGCGTGGATGAGGAATCTTTTCTCGCGGCGGATGAACCGGGCGCGGACCAGGGGCGGCGTGAACAGCACGGCGGGAATCCTTCGGGCGTTGCCGCTTCGGGCGCGGCGGGTTATTCTTTCCGGATCATGACAGTCCAATTCCCGCGGGAGCGCAAATGAAACTTGGCGAGTGGACATTCCGGGCATTCCATGACGGTCGCTTCAAGCTGGACGGCGGCGCCATGTTCGGCGTGGTGCCCAAGACGATGTGGGAAAAGTCGCATCCGGCAGACGAGCACAACCGCATCGATCTGGACCTGCGCTGTCTGCTGGCCGAACAGGGCGACCGCCGCATCCTGGTGGATGTGGGCATGGGTGACCGCTGGGACGAGAAGAAGCGCGGCATCTTCGCCATCCAGCGGCGGCCCAACCAACTCGTGGCCGAACTGGCGGAGGCGGGGATCACCCGGGAATCCATCACCGACGTGGTGCTGACCCATCTGCATTTCGACCACGCCGGCGGAGCCTTGCGCGACGGCGAGGATGGCCCGGAGCCGGTTTTCCCCAACGCACGCCACTGGATCCAGAAGCGGCATTGGGATTGGGCCGGCCACCCCTCGGAGCGCGACCTGGCCAGTTTTCGCCGCGAGGATTTCGCCTCGCTGGAGCAGGCCGGCCTGCTGGAATTCGTCGACGGTCCGGGGGAGATCATGCCCGGAGTGCGGGTCAAGCCCATCAGTGGGCACACGCCGGGGCAGCAGGTGGTCGAGTTTCATACCGGCGGCGGCATCGTGGCCTTCGTGGCCGACCTCATTCCCTTCATGAGCCAGTTGCACGTGCCCTGGATCATGGGCTTCGACCTGAATCCCCTGCTGACGGTGACCGAGAAGAAGCAGTTCCTGACCCGGGCGGTGGAGGACGGGATCATCGTGGTTTTCGAGCACGACCCGGAGAACGAAGCGGCCACCATCGCTTTTGAGGACGGTCGTTTCGTCCCCGCAGAGGTCTTCACCCTGGCTGACGGTCCGCAGGGGGATGGCGAATGAGCCGGGAGAATCTCGTCACCGACCTGGGAAAGGCACCGCTGCCCCCGCGCAAACCATCCTGGTTGCGCATGAAACCCCAGGGCGGCGAAGCCTACAACTCCATGAAAACCCTCCTGCGCCAGGCTGAGCTCCACACCGTGTGCGAGAGCGCCAATTGCCCCAACCGGGGTGAATGCTTCGCCAGCGGCACCGCCACCTTCCTGCTCATGGGCGACGTCTGCACGCGCCATTGCACGTTCTGCAACATTCCCGGGGGCAAGGTGGCGGCGCTGGATGCGCAGGAACCCCGGCGGGTGGCCGAGACGGTGCGCCACCTGGGGCTGAAGTTCGCGGTGGTGACCTCGGTGAACCGCGACGACCTGCCCGACGGCGGCGCCGCGCATTTTTCGGCGACCATCGACGCGATCCGGGAGCTGAATCCCGGTTGTGGCGTGGAGGTGCTGATCCCCGATTTCATGGGCGACGAAGCCGCGCTGCAGGTCTTGCTGGAGGCCGCTCCGGAGATCCTCAATCACAACCTGGAGACGGTGCTCCGCCTGTATCCCGCCCTGCGCACCAACGCCGATTACCACCGTTCGCTGGCGCTTCTGGCCCGTTCCCGCACCTGGGCCCGTGAGCACGACGACCGGATCAAGACCAAGACGGGCATCATGCTGGGCGTGGGAGAGAAGAGGGACGAAGTGGTCGCCCTGATGCAGGACGCGGTGGACAACGGGGTGCAGATCCTGACCATCGGCCAGTACCTGCAGCCTTCGCACCGCCACCACCCGGTGCGACGGTATGTCGAGCCGCAGGAGTTTGCGGAATTCGCCAGCATCGGGCGCGAACTCGGCCTGGAGTGGGTCGAATCCGGGCCCTTGGTGCGATCCAGTTACCATGCCCGCGAGCAGAGCGGACATCTGTCCCCCTAGTCCCATACCCTGGAGTGACCGCCTTTGCCTGCCCTGGAATTCATTCGGACCACCCTGCTGGATACCCGCTCGCCCGCCTGCTGGTGGAGGCATCCGGTGCAGGCGACCCGAGTCGTGCTGGCGGCCGGCGAGAATGCGGTTTTGGGCGCAGCTGCCCGCACGGGACTGGGTGAGGCGCGGGAATGCTCGGTGTGTGGCTGGCGCGGCCTGCGATTCCGGGCTTTTCTTTCCGCCGACGAAGTCCTCCGTGATTGCATCTGCCCGGGGTGCGGCTCCTTCGACCGTCACCGCCAGCTCGTGCTGGGAGTCCGCAAGGAGCTCAAGGCGCAGCCGAGTCGTTTGCCCGAAACCATGCTCGGTTTCTCCCTCTCCTCGGCCATGCGCTTCCTGCTGGAGCACGAGGGTCTGAGCCGCTGTTATCGGACCGATTTCGCCGCCGCCGACCGGCGTTTCCAACCCGATTTCGTGACGGACCTGCGTGGAGCCTCCCTGGCTGACGGCTCGGTCGACTGGATTTTCTGCAGCCATGTCCTGGAACATATTCCCGAACTGGATATCTGCGTCGACGAGATTCAGCGGGTCCTCAAGCCGGGCGGTCTGGCGTGGATCCAGGTGCCTTTCGAGCCGGGTCTGGCCCACAGCAAAAGCATCCGCATCGATCCCTACCGCGCCCATGCCCATGCCTGGCAATTCGCTCCCGATTTCGGAAACCTTCTCGAACGCGAGCAGTGGGAGGTCACCGAAGTGATCGCGGGCAGGGAAATCTCCTCTTCCGACTTGAAACGATTCGGTATTGACCATCGAGAGCGATACTGGGTATGCCGCAAGGGTGATGCGTAGGCCCTGATCGAAAAATGTCCTCGCCCTGCGGGCTGCGGATTATTTCGATCAGGGCCTACGCATCACCCTTGCGGCACACGGGTATCCCTCAAGGATCAATGCGAAAATGCCGAATTGGAACCGGTAGGTAGGATTTCCACCCGACCGGGAGCCGCGCCCATGAATTCCGCCGATGTCTTTGCGCAAATCGAGAAGATGGGCGACCTGCCCAGCTTGCCCCAGACCCTGTTGCAGATCCAGAAGGTGGCGGAGGACGCCAATTCCTGCGCCGACGATCTGGCCAAATGCATCCTGGAGGACCAGGCTCTGACCATGCGGGTGATGCGGGTGGTCAACAGCGCCATGTACAAGCGCTCGGACCAGGATGAGATCCGCACGGTACGCAGAGCGGTGGTCGTCATCGGATTCGAGACCGTGCGCAAGCTGGCGCTGGGGCTGTCGGTTTTCGATATGATGAGCAAGCTGTCACGCTCCCCCTACCTCGCCGAGATCGGGCGCCACTCCCTGCTTGCGGCGGGCTTCGCCGGTATCCTGGCCGAAGCATCCGGCTTGGTGCGCCCTGAAGAAGCCTTCGTCGCCGCCCTGGTCCACGACATCGGCAAGGTCGTTCTCCTGGAGTGTTCACCGGCGGTGATGGACGCGGCGCTGGCGGATCAGAGAGCCGGCATGACCGGGCTGGATGCCGAGCGTCATCATTTCGGTTTGAGCCACGACCGAGCCGGCCGCAGGTTGGCCGAACGCTGGAACTTGCCCGCGGACATCGTGGAAATCATCGGGGACCACCACGACATCGACCCCCTGAATCCGCCGCGGAACATCACGCCCCTGCTGGGGATCATCGTCTATGCCGACGTGATGAGTCGGTTCACCTGTCGGCCGGACCGCAACTCCGAGGAGTACCGGATCCTGCGCAAGGCGGGTAGGGTGTTGCAGATTCCCTCGGCCCGGCTTGATGACATCTACCTGAAAGTGGGAGAGCGGCTGGAGGATCTGGCCCGGAGGGTGGGGTTCGACCTGGGGGACCTGGGCGATTACGGACAGCTGGTCAACGTGGACGGCAGCGTTACCGTGGCGCCGCGCCGCATGAGCCCGGAGGAAATCGCCCAGCGCACGGCGCGGCAACTGGACCTGTATCGGCGGGTCGGCGCCGGTCTGGCGAGCGGCGAAGATCCTTCCATTCTCCTGGCGGATCTGCTGGGGGGGGCGGTCGAGATCCTGGGCTTCGAGCGGGTCGTGCTGCTGGAAGCGGATCGGGAAGGTCGGGTGTTCCACGCCCGTGGGTGGGCCGGCCCGGGAGCCCGGGAACTGGCGCCGGAGCTGGCATTCCCCATCATCCGGGACACCGGCCCCCTGGCCCGCGCCCTGCTGGAACACCGTTCCTTTCACATTCCCCAGGCCGCGAGCGGGGCCTATGCCGGGCAGGCCGGAAACGCGTTGCTGGCGGTAGCCCGTTGCCGCGGCTACGCCGTGGCTCCGGTGCCCGAACCGGACGGCGGCATGGCGGGCGTGCTCTATGGGGATTGCGGACCCGGCGGCGACGATGTCGAGGCCGAACAATCCATCGAACTGACCGGTCTGGCCCAGCAGGCCGGACTGATTCTGGCGGCGGCGGTGCCGGTCTGAGGCTCCGGCCGCTTTTCACCGGCTGCCTTGCGTGTTATCTTGCCTTCCTTGTCCGACCCGTTTCGTGGACCGGTTAAAGGAAGGAAATCGGCATGGCCGAGATCACCAAGCGTTCAGAGGATTACAGCCGCTGGTACCAGGACGTCATCCAGGCCGCCGAGCTGGCCGACAACAGCCCCGTGCGCGGGTGCATGGTCATCCGCCCCAACGGCTACGCCATCTGGGAAAACATCCAGCGCACCCTGGACGACAAGTTCAAGGAGCTGGGCCACGTCAACGCCTACTTCCCCCTGCTGATCCCCAAGAGCTTTCTGGCCCGCGAGGCCGAGCACGTGGAGGGTTTCGCCAAGGAGTGCGCCATCGTCACGCATCACCGGCTCAAGCAGGTGACGGTCGACGGCAAGACCACGGTGATCCCCGACCCGGACAGCAAGCTGGAAGAGGAATACATCATCCGGCCCACCAGCGAGACGGTGATCTGGGACCAGTACCGCAAGTGGATCCAGAGCTACCGCGATCTGCCCATCCTCATCAACCAGTGGGCCAACGTGATGCGCTGGGAGATGCGCACGCGGATGTTCCTGCGCACCACCGAGTTCCTGTGGCAGGAAGGCCACACCGCCCACGCCACCGCCGAGGAAGGCCGCGCCGAGACCCTGCAGATGCTGGAGGTGTACCGCTGGTTCGCCGAGGATATCCTGGCCATGCCGGTGATCACCGGCACCAAGACGGCCAACGAACGGTTCGCCGGTGCGGTGGAGACGTTCTCCATCGAGGCCATGATGCAGGACAACAAGGCCCTGCAGGCGGCCACCAGCCACGACCTGGGCCAGAACTTCGCCAAGGCCTTCGACGTGACCTACCAGGATGCCGAAGGCAAGGTGGAGCACGTGTGGGCCACGAGCTGGGGCATGAGCACGCGCATCATCGGCGCCCTGATCATGACCCACAGCGACGACAACGGCCTGGTTCTGCCGCCGCGCATCGCGCACACCAAGGCCGTGATCGTGCCCATCTGGAAGAACGACGAAGAGATGGCCGCGGTGTGCGAAGCCGCCGACAAGCTGGCCGCGGAACTGTGGCCGGTGGTGGGCAAGGTACACGTGGACAAGCGGGACAAGATGCGCCCCGGCTGGAAGTATGCCGAGTGGGAACGCAAGGGTGTGCCCGTGCGCCTGGAACTGGGTCCGCGCGATCTGGCCGCAGGGCAGGTCATGATGGCCGCCCGCCACGATCGCGCCAAGAACCCCGTGCCGTTCGCGGACCTGGCGACCGCCTTGCCCGCCGAGTTGGAGCGAATCCAGCAGGACCTGTTTGCGATCGCCTGCAAGCGGCGCGATGACGCGACATACATCATCGATTCCTGGGACGATTTCGTGAAGCTGTACGAAGGGGAGGGCGGCTTCGCCCAGTGCCATTGGTGCGGCGACGGCGATTGCGAGGAGGCGGTGCAGGAAAAGACCCGCGTGACCATCCGCAACATTCCCTTCGTGCGCGACGGGAGCAGGGGAGAGTGCGTGCACTGCGGGAAACCGAGCATCGGTCGGGTGCTGTTCGCCCAGTCGTACTAGGAAATCGGATGGACCCCTTTGACCTTTCCTGCGAGGAACTGGCGGCCCTGGCCGAGGAACACGGGACCCCCTGTATGTGGTGAGCCGGTGCCAGATCATCGCCAACTACCGCCGGCTGGCGGCGGTCCTGCCGGCGGCCCAGTTGTTCTACGCCGTCAAGGCCAACCCCCAGCCCGAGATCCTGGCCGCCCTGGCGGAAATCGGCGCGGGGTTCGACGTCGCCTCGCGGGGAGAGATCCTGGCGGCCGTGGAGGCGGGCGCCAATCCCCGGGATGACCTGATCTTTGCCGATACCGTGAAGGATCCGCGGCATATATCCTATGCCTCTTCCAGCGGACTGGACGATTTCACCTTCGACAACGCCGGCGAGCTCACCCAGATCGCCCGCCATGCTCCGGGGTCCCGCGTGCACGTGCGGCTGGCGGTGTCCAACCACGGCAGGTCTTCGGCGCGGCGGAACAGGCCGGAATCAGGCTTTCGTCGGTGGACATCGGCGGCGGGTTTCCCGTGCGTTACCAGGACGAGGAAATCGATCTCGAGGACGCCGGGGAGGGCCGGTGGGCCCGCCACCTGGAGGTTGTTCAGGCAATTCCCGACAAGCTGTTGCGGTTGCGCGGGGCCTTGGGCCCGTTGCAGGCCATGGCGGTTTCCGCAGGCCTAGACGTTTGACATCACCCCCGGGCCAAACGGGGCGGTCATCACCATGACCTACGCCGTAGGCGGCTATGCGTCCACCGGGCTGGAGGCGATTGGACCCGTTGTCGATGGGGTCCTGGCAACGCAATTGCAACGGCTGGGGAGAACATTTGCAGGATTAGCGGCTTGCTTATTTATTACGAAACAGTAAAGTACGGTTTCGTAATAAAGAGGAGCCCCATGGAAAGACCTCGCAAGCCGTTGAACATTATCTCTCCGCTGCACAAGGCGCTGCGGCTGGTGAGTGCCTATCTTGAGGAATCCACCCTGTCCGTGGGCCCACTCGAGGGGAACGTGCTGGCCTTCGTCGCCTGCTTCGGGCCTTTCACTGTGGGACAGGTGGGGCGTGTATTCGGTTTGAAGGCCTCCAGCCTGACCGGGCTCCTGGACAGACTGGAGAAGCAGGATCTGATCGTGCGCCGGAAAAACCCCCGGGACCGACGTTCCTATCTCATCGACGTCACGGACCAGGGGCGAGAACTGGGGTACCAGGCCCGGCGTGTGATCGAGGATCTGGAGACGGACATCCTCGGGCGCGTCGATGATCAGGATCGTGCCGGTTTTGACCGGGTCATGGCGGCGGTGGCCGAGGCGACGAAATCTGCCGGGCCGTGATCGGAGCCGATGAAGGAGATGAGCATGAAACAGGAATTGTTGCGTCAGGCCCGGGTCACGGGGTTGATGATTCGCCGGGATCTGGAAGGTGTGGAGGAGAGCCATAGCCGCGTCACTCCCCCCACCGGCGGGAACCACATGAACTGGGTGCTGGGGCACCTGATCAAATCCTATGATTCGGCGGTTTCCCTGCTGGGCGGGGAATCCCTGTGGACCAAGGACGCCGGCGAGGCCTACGCCCGCGGATCCTCGGGCACGACGGCGGCGGATGGGCCGTCCTGGGAGCGCCTGTTGGACGATTTCGAGGCGGTGGAGAAACGGTTCCAGGCTTCCCTGTCCGGGATCGACGAATCGGGTCTGCAGGACAAGGCCCCCTATAGCCCTTTTGACGACCCTCAAGAGACGCTGGGGTCTTTGCTGGGTTTCCTGTTGCTGCATCAGGCCTATCATGCGGGCCAGATCGGATTGTTGCGGCGGGTTGCGGGGCTGGAGGGGGCCATCAAGTAGAGCCATCGCGAATCGGGACAGAAACAAAGCGCCCCGGCCGGAGCCGAGGCGCTTTTTCCATGACCGGTCACCCGGTCAGCGCACCAGGACCATGCGCGTGACGGCGGTGTGGCCTTCGGCGGTCAGTCGAGCAAAATACACTCCCGACGACTGGTTGAACGGCTGCCAGGTGACGCGGTGGTCGCCCGGCCCCATGGTGTCGTCGACCAGGACTGCGAGCCGGCGGCCCGAGGGGTCGAAGACCTCCAGCCGCGCATGACTCTGGTGGGCCAGGGAGAAGGCGATCGTCGTCGTCGGGTTGAAGGGGTTGGGATAGGCGCCGGCCAACTCGAAGCGGGCATTGGCAATGTCGCCCACGCCCGAGGCCGTGTGGACCAGGATCAGGTCGGTCTTCAAGATGGAGTCGGACCCGCAGGGCCCCGTCGCGGTGAGGGACACCGAATACGTCCCGGAGACGGTGTAGGTGTGGGACGGGCTCTGGAGCGTATCGGTGGCGCCGTCGCCGAAGTCCCACAGCCACGACGTGGGACCGCCGGTGGACTGGTCGGTGAAGGTCACGTTGAAGGGATTGCCTCCCTCGACCGCATCGGCGTCGAAAGCCGCCGTCACCATGCTGTCCACCGTCACCATGGCGGGCACCGTCAGGGTGTCGTTGCCGCCGGTGCCGAAGACGATCAGCCGCACGTCGTAACTGCCGGCGGTGTTGTAATTGTGACTGGGATTCTGCACCGTGTCGCCGGTAGCGTCCCCGAAGTCCCAGTTCCAGCCCGTGATGCTGCCGGTGGATTCGTCGGTGAAGTTGACGGCCACAGGAGAGCACCCGGAAGTGGGCGTGGCCGAGAAAGCCGCCACGGGGCCGAGAACCGGATCGACCTGCACGAGCAGGGAAGTCGTGTCGGCACCGCAGGCGTTGCCGGCGATGAGGGTGGCGGTGAAAGCCCCGGCCGCGGTATAGGTGTGGACGGGGTTCTGCACCGTATCGGTGGATGCATCTCCGAAATCCCAGGCCCAGGCGGTGGGGCCGCCGGTGGACAGGTCACTGAAGGTAACCATCAGGGGTGCGGTGCCGGTGGTGTCGCTCATGGCGAACGCGGCGGTCGGAGGACCGGAGACGGTGACCATGGCCGAAAGCGTCAGGTTGTCGAAGCCCCCGGGACCGGTCACGGTCAAGCCGACGTCATACGAGCCGGCGTTGACGAAGGTATGCAGGGGGTTCTGCAGAGTGTCGGTGGCACCGTCGCCGAAGTCCCAGGCCCAGGAGGTGATGTCCCCGGTGGAGGCATCGGTGAACTGCACTTCCAGCGGGGCACAGCCCGAGGTCGGTGTCCCCGAGAAATCCGCCACCGGCGGCGCCGGAGCAGTGACGTGGATGTAGGTGATCTTGCTGGTCACATCGGATCCGCAGGCGTTGTCGACCTGAAGGACGATGGTGTAATCGCCCGGCGCGGCATAGATGATGGACGGATTCTGCAGGTTGCTCTGGCTACCGTCCCCGAGGTACCAGATCCAGGCGGTGGGACCACCGGTGGAAAGGTCGGTGAATTGGACGGCCAAGGGTGCGGTGCCCGACAGGACATCGGCGGAAAAGTCCGCGGTGGGAGGCTGGTTGACCGTGATGAAGTTCGGCGTGGTCAACGTGTCGGATCCCGCCGGCCCCGTGGCGATCAGGGCCACGGTGTAGGAGCCCGCGATGGTGTAGGTGTGGCCGGGGTTCTGGAGGGTGTCGGTGGCTCCGTCGCCGAAATCCCACAGCCAGTTGGTCACCGAATTGATCGACAGGTCGGTGAAATTGACGGTCAGGGGTTGGCAACCGCTGGTCACATCGGCGGTGAAATCGGCCACCGGAGCAATCGGGCCGCCGCCCACGGCCGCTTCAGCGTCCACCAGGCCGTATCCGGAGTAGCGATCCCAGCCGGAGACCGACTCGACGTTGATGATGTCGATCGCGGTGGTGGTCAACCGGTCGCGGATCTGGGCCGGGGTGTAGGACGGGAAGGCCGTCTTGACCAGGGCCGCCACGCCGGCGGCGTAGGGCGTGGCACAGGAGGTTCCGTTGAAGAACGGCTCGTAATTCCCGCTCTGATAGCCGCCGCTGCCGCTGATGTCGGTGGTCGGCAGGATGGTCGGGGCGATGAAGTCGACGGCATTTGAGGCATCCTGGAAGTTCGCGCCGTAGTTGGAGCCCCACCAGCGCTCGCCGTCGCAGGTGTAGCTGTTGGGGTCGGCGCTGACGCCGGGGTTGAGATCGGCGGCATTGGAGCTGGAGCGTTTGCGACCGTCGCAGGGCGAGGCGGCCCCGACGGCGATCACGTTTTCATGGTTGGCGGGATAGCTGATGGCCCCTGCGTTCTCGTTGCCGGTGGCGGCCAGCAGGGTCACCCCGTTGTTGTAGGCGTAGGCCAGGGCGGCATCGGTGGGCGGAATATCACCTTGGGAGGCCCCGGCCCCGAAGCTCATGCTGACGACGTCGGCGCCGTGGTCTGCGGCGTAGATCAGGGCGTTGTCGATGTAGGAGAAGTACATGGCTCCGGTGCTGTCGGCCACCTTCAGCGGCATGATGCTGCAGCTTCCGGCGATGCCGGCGATGCCCACACTGTTGTCGGCGACACCGGCGGCGACGCCGGCGCAGGCGGTGCCGTGGCCGGGGGCGGCGCTGTCGTCCATGGGGTTGGTGTCACCGTCACCGAAATCGTAGCCGGTGATGAGGTTGAGGTCGGGATGGGCGGTATCCACGCCCGAATCCAGGATGGCGATGACGGCGTTGCCGAAGCCCGTGGGCGCGTTCCAGGCGTTCTCCGCGTTGGTGTCGAAGCCCACGGTGCCGACGCCGGCTCCGGTGTGGGAATAGAAAGGCGCCCAGCGGAAGCCCGGGAGCTGGGCGGTGTTGTTGTGACCCCAGTTGTCGGGGTAGCCGGGATCGTTGGGCACGGTCGCGGGGAAGGCCCGCAGGTCGGGCACCGCGTAGTCCAGGTTCGGGTCGGCGGCCAACCGGTCGGCGGCGGCGGGAATGTCCGTGCCCTCGGGTACCTGGAGGGTGAAGGCTCGTTCGAGGCCGATGAAGTCGGCCATGGCCTTGTCCGCAGCCGGGCCGTAGGTCCGCACGATGTCGGTGACCCCGACGCCCGTCAGGATGGCATCCACCGACGGAATTCCCGTGCTGGGGGAGGCGGCTTTGGCACCCATTTCCATGGCGACGTTCAAGCGGGCCTTGCCCATGGCCTCGGCGGTGAACATGACCATGATCCGGTCAGGAGCATAGGGCAAAACGGAAGTCCCTTGGGGACGGAATCCATCCTGCACCGGGACGAATTCCCGCGGGGCGGCGGGAACGGCAAAAGCTGTTGCTGCAATTGTCGTTAAGATGACAAGCAGGGTCAGGGTCATGCGAGTCTGAATCATCCTGGGCTCCTCCGGTCAATGACAGGGATACATCAGCGAGACAAGTATACAGGACAAATATTGCAAAAGGATCACAAATCACCGAATAAGATACCGGCGCACAAGGGATTCCCCGAAAAAGGGCCCGGATTCCCGGGCCCCTTGGCATTTCGAGGAAGGATGAGACTCTTACCGGAACAGGCTCTTGACGCCGCCCCAGGTGTCGTTCTGGTCATCCACGGGATTCTCGCAGCAGACGATGTCCCCGAACATGATCAACTCGCCGGGAAAACCGAAATCCAGCAAGTCGAACCAGCCGGCCCCATAGTTGTTGAAACTCGTGCAGCCGACGGGGGTGGCGTCGGTGACGGCGCCGGGGTAGCTGTCGAAGGCAGTCAGGATGTTCATGCCCAGGGCGTACTTGTATCCGAAATAGGCGCAGGCACAATCGGTGGGCAAGGGCAGGGCGATGTCGTACATCCCGGCCTGGTCGATGGTGACGGTGTAGCCCGGGGATTCGCAGATGACGGGCCCGGGCAGGAAGCACTGGGTGGCCTCATCCCAGATGGTTTCCTCGAAGTCCACCGCGCAACCGAAGGTCACCGGGACGTCCTCGACGCCGAACTGCATGTAGAAGTGGACCGTTTCCACCTTGAAACCCCCGTTGCAGGTGGAGCACAGGGGTTGCTCAGCGTCGAACAGGTACTTGTAGGATTCGGCTCCCCAGATCCAGTCCCCGATGTAGTATGCGGGAGGATTGAGGTTGCCCATGGTGCAGACGCCGGCAGCGCCGCTGGGGGTGAACGAGAGGGCATCTCCGGTGACGGGAGTGGCGACGGCCGTTCGTTCCGCAGCCAGGGCCGTACCTGCCAGCAGCAGGCACAGGACGGTCAGGATCAATGTACGCATGGTTTCCCTCCATATTAGGATGAAGTAGCAAGACCGAGGTGAGCCAGCCGGCTCGGCCCTATCGGACCGTATGATGCGAAAAGCCGATGTTCAAAAACTCCCCCCGGAGATCGTCATCCTAACAAATTTGACTTATCATAATCAATAGAAAAGTTCTCCACCCCCCTCGTGGGCCTTCACCACACCTTTCGCCGTCCTGGCGGAGGTATTATCTTGGGGAGCAAAGGAAAATGCTGCTCCCGGAGCAGACAACACCAGAGATGGCTTGATTTCGGCTGCGGCCGATTGCGAAACAGGAGGCGTGGTCATGGAGACACCCAGGAACGACCAGGAGCTGCAGGAGCTGTTCCGCCACAAGGTGGGGCTGGCCGAAATGCTCAAGGGGGGGGTCATCATGGATGTGACCAACGCCGAGCAGGCCAAGATCGCCGAAAACGCCGGCGCGGTCGCCGTCATGGCGCTGGAGCGGATCCCGTCGGACATCCGCAAGATGGGCGGCATCGCCCGCATGTCGAACCCGGGTATGATCCGCGAAATCCAGCAAACCGTTTCCATTCCCGTGATGGCCAAGGTGCGCATCGGCCACTTCGCCGAGGCCCAGATCCTCGAGGCGCTGGGCGTGGACTTCATCGACGAGTCCGAAGTGCTCACGCCCGCCGACAACCAGAACCACATCTACAAGCACGACTTCAAGGTTCCGTTCGTGTGCGGTTGTCGCAATCTGGGCGAGGCCCTGCGCCGCATCGGCGAAGGCGCGGCCATGATGCGGACCAAGGGCGAGGCGGGCAGCGGGGACGTGGTCGAGGCGGTGACCCACATGCGCGAGGTCACCGAAGGGATCCGCCGCCTGCAGACGTTGCGCAAGGATGAGATGATGGCCGAGGCCAAGCGCCTGGGCGCTCCCTATCACGTCCTGGTGGAGACGGCCGAACTGGGCCGGCTGCCGGTGCCGAACTTCGCCGCCGGCGGCGTGGCGACCCCGGCCGATGCCGCCCTGATGATGCAACTCGGCGCCGAGACGGTGTTCGTGGGCAGCGGCATCTTCGCCAGCGAGGACCCCGCTCCCCGGGCCAAGGCCATCGTCGATGCCGTGACCTTCCACGATGATCCGGCCAAGCTCGTCGAGGTGTCCTTGACCCTGGGCGAAGCCATGAAGGGCCGCGCCGTGAACGAGATGGATGAGAGCGAGAAGATGGCCGGTCGCGGCTGGTAACCGACCCGCGGGAAAGGTGCAGAATGACCGCTCCGGTGGGCTTGCTCGCTTTGCAGGGTGATTTCGAAAAGCATCGCCAGGCCTTTGCCGCCCTGGGCCGTTCCACGGTGAGGGTGCGGCGGCCGGCGGAACTGGCCGCGATCTGTGGCCTGGTCATTCCCGGAGGGGAATCCACCACCCTCAGTCGTTTGATCGACCGGATCGGCCTGCGCGAACCCCTGCGGGAATTTGCGGCCGCGCATCCGGTCATGGGGACCTGCGCCGGGTTGATCATGTTGGCGGCAAAGATGGACGGCGAGGACCCCACCGACTTCGGGGTTCGGCCCCTGGGCCTGCTGGACTGCACGGTCCAACGCAACGGATACGGCCGGCAGATCGACTCCTTCACCGCTCCGGTGCGGACCGACGGGATGCTGGGAAAGGGCGAGGATTTCTCGGCCGTGTTCATCCGGGCCCCACTCATCGTGGAGGTCGGGCCCCTGGTCGAGGTTGTCGCCACCCACGAGGGCCGTCCGGTGGCTGTCCGCAGCGGGGGATTGTTGGGCATGACCTTTCACCCGGAACTGACGAGTGATCTGCGGATCCATCAGGCTTTCTTGGATCTGGTCTGAGCGCGGCCCAACACGGGGGAATTCCCTTTCCCACCCCCGATCCGTATCTTGGAAGGACAATTGTCGGGGCATGTTCATTTCTCATCTTGGCGACCGAGCGAAGGAAGACACCATGCGTCCATGGGTATCGAGTACGCTGATTTTCGGGGGATTCATGTTGCTCCTGGCCGGCTGCGGCGGCGGTGGGGGGACGGACCCGGAGCCTCAAGCCTGTTCCCTGACCGTGCTGGCTCCTCAGGTCGGCGCCTCGTTCCCGTCCGGGGTCCCGGCGAATATCCGGTGGGAGAAAACGGGCCAGGCCGATGCGGTGTCCATCGAACTGTGGCAGGCCGGGGCCAAGGTGGGAACCGTGGTCGCCAGCACCGAGAACGACCTGTTCTACCCGTGGAGCGCCGACGTCTTGGGAGGTGTCGGGGGGGACTTCACCATTCGGATCACCGCCGTGGGAGAAGCGGGGTGCACGGCGGAATCCGGGGTTTTCGCCATCGCCAACACGGCCGCCTGCGAAATCAACGAGACCATGGCCTTCGACCCGGATCCGACCTTGACCGCCGGCGATGATTTTCCGATCACCTGGCAAAGTCACGACACGCTCGCGCGCGTGGGGATCGAATTGCGTTACGGGCACAATATCGACGAGGTGCTGGTGGGAACCATCGCCCGGGATACTCCTGATGACGGGGAGTTCATCTGGGCGGTGGATTCGTTCAACGATGCCGGCCACCGATCGGTTACCGACAACACCCACTACTGGCTGCGGATTTTCGCGGAGGACATCTCCGGATGCGAGGGCCATTCCAGCGATTTCGAACTGGTAGATGACGAGATCTGCAGCAGCACCGTGTGGCTCGCGCCGTCCCAATCCCTTTACGCTGCCGGTGATACCATCCAGATCGGGTATAGCGTATCCCCCTGGAGCGTCGGCGAAACCGTCAAGATGCGGCTTTACGGGGGCAACACCCCGGTTCCGGGCGGCTACATCACCTTGCCGGAAGAGGACCTTCCGGCCGAGGGGGGGGCGACTCTCAAGTGGGTGGTGGACGACTACGGATTCCCCGGGAGTTCCGTCTTCCGCGTCAGGGTCATCAAGTTGACTGACGAGTATTGTTGGGGTGAGTCCGACGCGTTCACAATCCAGAATTGACGCCTTCCGAACCCGGTCGGTCCTTGCGGTCCTGGCCGGTTTTCTGGCCGTGTCCGCTGCGGTCGCCTGGGGGGAGACCTGGACGGAATTCGGACCGGTCGCCGAGGAGGCGCCGGCGTTCGGGGACAGCATCGCAGAGCCCTTCTTTGCCTTCATGCTGGCCCGGGTGGAAGAGGATTCCCTCGGGGTCTGGACCGGCGAGGATATCCGGCGATTCACCACCCAGCGAGGCGGGAAGTCCCGCTTCCCCCTGGACCTGGTGAAAGAACTTTCCCGCCGGCGACCACCGTCCGGGGACCAGGGTCGGTTGGCCGGGAATCCGGTCCGGGCCCAGTGGGTCCTGGAACTGACCGAAGACCTGGACCGTCCCATGCCCTACGATATCCTGGGCTATCATCCCGGCAGCCTTCTGGTGTCCCGCCGGCTCGAACTATGGGAACTGGCCCTTGGGGATCAGACGGTGCAGGGCCCAAACGATGCGGGCGACCGCTCCGCCCGATTTCAGGATGTCCACATCTTCGCCCTGGTGGCCGGGTACCTCGCTCTGGACGCCGATAGTCTGATCGACGCCCTGCTGGGGTCCGCCCTGGACGACGCCTGGACCGTGGGTCTGGTAACGGCCAGGGAGGGCGGACGCAGGATCGGCCTGGGGGTGTCGCTGGGGCGCAACAACCGCCGGATCTACGGCGAGTTCGACTTCGTGCGGGACAAGGTCCTGCCCCACGGCCGGCCTTCGATGTCGGCCTTGAGTTCGTGGAGTCGCCGCTGGCTGAACCCGGATCGGGGCTTCGTTCCCCGGCCGTGGACCGGATTGGCAGGTTCCTGATGGCCGCCGAGCAGAGGATGGAACTGAGGATTTTCGGCCGGGTGCAGGGCGTCGCCTTTCGCTGGTACGCCCAAAGCGCCGCCCGCGGGCTGGGCCTGACCGGATGGGTCCGCAACCGCGCCGACGGTTCGGTGCAGCTGATGGCCGAGGGTTCGTCTTCGGCCCTGGACGACTTGAGACGCTGGGCCGAACGGGGCCCGGGCCAGGCCCGCGTGGACAGGATTGAGGAAAATCGCAGCGAGGCCGCGGGAACCTGCACCGGATTCGAGATCTACGGATGAGGAATATGCACAACCCCGATCCCTGGCTGGTGGCCGTGGACATCGACGGCACCCTGCTGAACACCGAGGTGGACAATCGTCTGGCGGCGCGGGAGATCGACGCCCTGGAGGCGGTGCGGTCCGCCGGACACACCCTGGCCCTGTGCACGGGGCGCAACCTCAATTCCACCCGCCACCTGCTGGAACAATCCGCCTGGTATCCCGACGACCTGCCGCTGGTCCTGCTCAACGGGGCGGTGATCTGGGGTGACGTGCCCCGTCGCCGGCTGGTTTGCAACATTCTGGAAGCCGCTGACATCAGCACCCTGGTTTCCCTTTTCAAACACTTCGAAACCGTCCCCATGGTTTATGGCACCGACGAGGAGGACGGGCTGCTGCGCCACGAACCGCGACCGGTCAACGAGATCATGGACCGCTACCTGGGCAATCGCCGGCGGGAGATGGGCGCTGTGGAAGTGGTCGCGAACCTGGAGGATGTGTCCTGGGGCCAGGCCCTGGAGGTGGGCACCATCGATACCCGTGAGCGGGTGATGGCGCTGAGCGAGGCGATCGGTGCCCGCCTGGGTGACCGGGTCAAGGTGATCAACACCCGTTCCCTCCTGGGCGGTGGCGTGTACTACTGGGCCGAGGCCTTCCACGGCGGCAGCGACAAGGGCGCGGCCCTGAAGACCCTGGCGGCCCATTGCGGGATCCCCTTGCGCAGGTCCCTGGCCATGGGTGACAATTTCAACGACCTTGATATGTTCGCGGCGGCCGGATTCAGCGTGGCCATGGCCGACGGCCCCGCAGAGGTGCAGGAAAAGGCCGACCTGGTGGTTCCCGGCATTGCGGCGGGGGGTGCGGCGCAGGTGTTGCAGGATTTTGCGGCGGGAAAGCTGGATTTGCCGAGCTGACCTGGTCCGAAAGGGGATGGCGTGCAGAGCGGACGCGACAAGGATAGGCCCCTGACCGGAGCGGTGTCCCCAGGGACGGACGAGACCGTCGAGCCCCAGGGGGATTTCTCCCTCAACGAGGGGCAGCTGCGTGAGATGGGCTACCAGATGGTGGACCTGGCGGTGGAATACCTCAAGGGCCTGGAGGGGCGGCGTGTCTACGGGCCGGTGTCTCCGGTGGGGCTGGATGAAATGTTCAGCGAACCTCTCCCCGATGAGGGTGTTCCGTTCGCGGATCTGGTCCAGGATTGCCGCACGCGGGTGTTCCCCAACACCATGGGTATCGGCGGTCGGCGCTACTTCGGCATGATGAATCCGGCGCCCCTTCCGGTGGCGGTTTTCAGCGAGATGCTTTGCTCCGCCATGAATCAGAACGCCGCCTCCTGGCGGCACGCACCCAGCGGCACCGCCATCGAAAAGACCGTGATCCGCTGGCTGTGCGATCTGTTCGGCCTGCCCAAGAACAGCTTCGGCACCCTGGTCGCGGGCGGATCCCTGGCCAACATCACCGGCTTGAAGCTGGCCATCAACAGCAAGCTGGGGCGTCACCTTGCCCAGGTCGATCACGACGAGAATCCCGGGGCGGACATGGCCCTGCTGACCTTCTACGTTTCCGCCCAGGCCCATTACAGCTTCGATAAGGCCGTCGATCTGCTGGGGCTGGGCCGCAACCAGCTGCGCAAGATTCCCGTGGACCACCTGTACCGGGTGGATCTGGAAGCCATGGCCGAGGCCATCGCCGCCGACCGGGAGGCGGGACTGGTACCGTGCGGGATCATCGGCGTCGCCGGAACCACCAACACCGGGAGCATCGACAAGCTCGATCGCCTGGCCGAACTGGCCCGCAGCAGCGGGTGCTGGTTCCACGTGGACGCCGCCTACGGCGGCGCGGTGGTGCTGTCCACGATGTACGGCCCCATGCTGCGCGGAATCGAGGAGGCCGACTCCATCACCGTCGACCCCCACAAGTGGTTCTACATGCCTTTCGCCGCCGGGGGGATCCTGGTGCGCGACGGGGATTTCCTGCGCCGCAGTTTCCTGGTTCATCCCGAGTATTACATGGAGAAGATCCTGCGGGACGGAACCGACCACCTGGAACTGGAGGAAAACGGCCACGGCAAGCGTGTCTTGCCGGACGAGCGCGGCTTCCACCACGGGGACAAGGTCAACTTCTTCCAGTACGGGATCCAGGGCAGCCGGCGCATGGAGGCCTTGAAGCTCTGGCTGGCTCTGCGCATGGTGGGCCGGCGTCAGTACGCCGACTGGGTTGAGAAGGACATCGAACTGGCGCGCATGCTGGCCGCGCGCATCAACCGGCGGCCCGATTTCCGCCTCCTGGGTCCCAATACGCTGGGAGTCTGCAACTTCCGCTGGGAACCGCGGGCCAGGGGCGGGGGTATGCTGTTCGGCGATGAGGAAAACGACCAGCTCAACCGGGATCTGCAGGAACGCATCGAGCGCGACGGCGACGCCTGGTTCAGCTACACCATCCTGGACGGCCGCACCGCCTTGCGGGTGAACGTGGAAAATCGTTGCATGGAGCAGGAGGACATCGAGCGCCTGCTGCAGGTGATCACCCGGGCTGCCGACACCATCCTGGGCGCCCGAAACGCACCCTGATACCGGGAGGACCCCATGAATCGCATCACTCGACCGCTGATTGTCCTGGTCATGCTTCTGGCTGCCGTCGGTTGCCAGGCCGCCGTCAAGGGTTCGGCCGACGTCGTGGGCGTCAGCCCCGGCAGCGCGAAGGTCACGGCCGCGCCGGGACAACGGGTGGATTTCTCCGTCAAGCTGGACATCAGTTCGAGCTGGCACATCTACGCCCACGCCGACACCAACTTCATCGGCGTGGACCTGGGGCCGGACGAGTACTTTGTCCTGGAGGATTTCCAGGCGGTCTATCCCCAGGGTTACATCAAGGAGTTCTTCGGGGAGAAAGTCGCCATGATCGAAGGCAAGGCCGAGATCAAGGGCTCGGCCCTGGTGCCGGCGGGTATGCCCGCCGGGGAGTATCCCCTGGAGTTCAAGCTGACCGCCCAGGCCTGCGATGCCAAGACCTGCCTGGCGCCGGCCTTTATCCCGGTGACGATCCAGCTCGAGGTCACGGAGCCTTGACCATCTACGTCGGAAACCTGGCCCCCGAAACAACGGAGCAGCACCTGCGGGACCTGTTTGCGGGGTTCGGGCCGGTGGACGGGGTGACGCTGATCACCGACCCGGCCAGCGGTCGGCTGCGCGGATTCGGCTTCGTGGAAATGGAAGACGGTCCGGGCCTTGAGGCGGTCTCCGTCCTGGACGGCACCGAACTGCTGGGCTCGGTCCTGCGCGTGAACGAGGCCCGGGATCGGGGTGCGAAGCCGCCGCGAAGGGCCTGGTAACTCCTCCCTTTTTCAAATAAAAAAACGCGGGAGCCGGACGGCTCCCGCGTTCCCAACCAACTACCTGAATCAGCGGTTCCCCTCCGGGATCTGATCAGGCTCCGCCACGGCGGAAGTCGGTGTGGGGTCGTTGACGGCCACCGCCACACCGGAATTCTTCCCGGGGGCGAAAGCGGCGGCGGCCGTCGCGAGGTCGAACGGCGCCCGGTCGGCAGCATCCTGCACGCCTTCCAACCTCTGTCGCGACATTTCGGCTTTGGCGTACCCGGCATTCAGCTGCACGGCCTGACCGTAGGCATCACGGGCGGCGGCGAAATGTCCGGTGCGTTCCAGGGCGGCGCCCAGGTTGTTCTGCACGCAGGCCAGGTCGGCGTCGAGCTGGGCAGCGCACGCCAGGGCCCCAACGGCCTCGTCACAGCGGCCCTGCTGGATGAGCAGCAGGCCGAGGTTGTTCAGGGACCAGGCGTCATCCGGGTGGGACGACAGCAGGGTGCGATAGGTGGTTTCGGCTTCCTTGGCGAGGCCGGCTGCGGCCTGGGCGCGCGCCAGCACACGGGCGGTCTGTACGTCGTCGGGTGCCAACTCGGCCGCGCGGTTCAGGACCTCCAGGGCGCCGGTGGGCCGCTGCAGTTCCAGCAGGACCCGACCGGAATTGACCAGGCTCTTGACGTGCTGGGGGGCGATGTCCAGGGCCGCCTGGAAACCATCGAGGGCTCCTTCGGCGTCGCCGGATTTCCACATGGCCATGCCCAGCATGTACTGGCCCCAGGCGTTCTGGGGGTTCTGTTCGGTGTAGGAGGTGAACAGATCGGCAGCCTCGTCGTAGCTGCCGGACAGGTAGGCGTCTTCCGCTTCGCCGTAGTTTACCGGGGCGGGAGGGCCCGCGGGTTTCGCGGCGGGGGCGGCTTCGACGACCGCAGGTTCGACCTCGGCAACGGTCAGGGAATCTCCGGTGGCCTCGGTCGCGACGACGGTCGGGGTTTCGTTTTCGGTTGCGGGCTGGACCACCGCGGCATCGACCGCGGAGTTGGTCTGGGCGTCATCGCTGCGTGAGGCCATCTTGACCCCGATGAAGACGGTCAACCCCAGAATGAGGACGAACAGGACGACGGCCTCGCCGAATTTCACTCCGCCTTGGATTCTGGTCTTTTCAGCCATGGTTGTTCTCCCTTTTGGAGGTGGAGGAACCGCGGGTTCCGGGTTGCATACCCACCTCATGCAGGAAGAACACCATGGGAGAAATTATTTAACTAATTTAACATCAATAAGTTAGTGATGTGCTGGAAGCCACCCGTGTCCACAGGGACACGCTGGCATTGTGTTCCGATGGACACATTACATCATTCCGTGTCCAACCACGCCTGCGGCAGAAGATCCGGATCCATGACCACCAGGGCTTGGCCCGGTGCGGCGACCACCGACTGCAGGAACTCGGCCTGGATGAGGGGCAATCCGAGGGGGCGTTCGTCGGGAAGCGGGGTCGCGGCGATGGGCTGGGCGGATTCTGTCGTCACCAAGTTGCCTGCGATGAGTTCGGTCATCCCGAACAACGAGGGGATGTTGGGCAAGTCCGGCGTCTTGATCAACGGACGGGGTGGGTATTCGGGCAACTCCACCTGTTGCCAGGAAGCGATCCCGGCCCGGCTGCGGGCCAACGCGATGGCGTCGGCCAGCCCGCCGACGCGGTCGCAGAGTCCGTGGGCGATGGCGTCCTGGCCCATCCACACCCGGCCCTGGGCCACCGCATCCACCGCAGTGATGTCGAGTCCGCGGCCTGCGGCGACCTTGGCGAGAAAACCGTCGTACATCCCGAGGATCAGGTCCCGCATGCGGTCCAACTCGCCGCTGCTCATGGGCCGTCGCGGGATCCGGCCCAGCAGGGGAATCGAGACCGTGGTGAAGAGGTCGGCATGGTCGCCGCGGTGCACTTCGTCGGAGGTCACCCCGAGTTTGGCCGCGAAGCCGTCGTCCCACAGCCAGCCGCTGATCACGCCGATGGATCCGGTGATGGTCAACGGAGTGGTCAGGATCTCGGTGCCGTTCATGCTCATCCAGTAGCCCCCGCTGGCGGCCACGTCGCCCTGGCTGATGATGACGGGCTTGCCGGCCCGGCGCAGATCCGAGACCGCCGCCGCTACCAGGTCGCTGGGCAGGACTTCGCCGCCGGGAGAATCCACGCGCAGGACCACGGCTTTGACCCCGTCGTCATGGACCAGGGAACGCAGATAGGCGCTGGTGGCGCGCCCGTTGATGCCGTCGTCCATGGCGCAAGCGCCCACCGCGAAGACCACGGGAATGCGCGGGGGACGCCCCCACTGCTCGTCGGGATACGAGTCATTCGACAGAGCGGAAGCCGATGCGAGGCCTGCGTGCCGGTCCCTCTGAAGCCATTGCAATAGCCCGTCCCAGCGGGCCAGGGTGTCGGCCAGCCCGGCCGCCAGAGCCTCCGGGGCGGTCAGCCAGGTCTGGCCGTCGACCAGCTCGTCGTAGGAAGCGGGGGTGAGCCGACGCCCGGCGGTGATGCCGCCGCGCCAGGTCTCGTAGGCGACATCCACGATGCGACCGCGTTGTTCCCGGTCGGCGTCGGACATGCGGTCGTGCGAGAGGGTCTCGGTGGCGCTCTTGTACTTGAGATAGTGGTGGGCCTGGAAGCCGAGGCCCATTTTTTCCAGGGTGCCCTTGAGGTAACTGCGGGCCAGGGCCACACCGGGGATGGCGATCTGTCCCTGGGGGTCCAGGCTCAGCCGGTCGGCGACGCTGGCCACGTACAATGTGCCCGCGTTGAGCCGGTCGGCATGGATCACGATCTCTTTGCCGGCTTCGTGGATCTGCCGCAACTGGTCCCGGAATTCCCACAGCAGGGAGGGGCGGCCGGAAAATCCGGCCAGGTTGATGGCCACCACGTCGAGATAAGGGTCGTCGCGCATGGCCTCCAGCCGGGGCAACAGATCCAGCCAGGGCAGATGCCGCTGGTCGAAGTAGCGGTACTTCTGGTAGGTCAGGTACTGGTGCTCGAGGTTCAGGGTCCGGTAGGTGCGCCGGGGACGGTCGATCGGCACAGGCAGTGCGCGGGGATCCATTCCGGCGCGAGTCGGCTGCGAACGCACCAACCAGGCGGTGCCCAGGTCGTTGCCCTGCGCATCGAAGCCGGGTAGGGCCCAGAAACCCGTCGCACCCAGGGTCACGCCGGCCACGGCGGCGACGTCCACATCCCCGGAGGCGCGCTCCCTGGCCCGCATGCCCAGGGCGATGCCTTGCCAGGGGCGCACTTCCAGACCTGCGCCCCAGACTCCGTCCTGGAAGACCCGCTGGCCGTCGACCAGGGTCCAGTCGCCGTTGAGCGTCAACCAGGGCCGGCCGAAGGGCCGCAAACCCAGGTCGAAGAGGTACTGGGCGGCGCCGGACTGGAGGCTGAAGGCGGCGGAGGACCCCCAGCTCATCCAGCGGTTGCGCTCGATCGAGCCCAGGATCAGGCTGTTCTGGCGCGGGCTCCGGCCGGTGGCGCCGGTGGCCCAGCGAAATCCCAGCCCGGCGCTGTGGCGACGGTTTCCGTGGGCTAGACCCAGCTGGAAGTCCCAGACCCGGGCGACGTCACCGTCCACGGCGAACTCGTGCCCCATGACGGCGAAGTTCAGGGTCCTGCCCAGGGCGAAACCGTACTGGTCGAGATCCGTGCCCGCGGTGCGTCGATACCACAGATCCGTTCCGGCCCGGGCGGTCATGCCGAAAGCGCCCGGGTTGAACAGGCCGGCTACCGGCCCCGATGTGACGCCCGGTCCGGCCGGCAGGAACCAGCTCTCGGTGCGGTAGTCCGGCAGGGGCAGGGGCTCGGTCGCGCCGACCGGCAGGGCCCAGGTCAGCAACACGAGGGCGACAAGAAGGAGGGGGCGGATCCTGGTCTGCATGTTTGCGTCATCCTTGAATGCGGGACTTCCATTCGTTCCGGCGGAGAATACCATCACTTCCGGATTCCGTGGCGACGCATGATCTTCAGCAGGCTGCTGTGGTCGGCCAGGCCCAACTCCTGGGCGGTGTTGGTGATGTGCCACGCGTTCCGCTCCAGGGCTGCGAGAATGATGCCGCTTTCGGCCCGGGTCTTCAACTCGCGCAAGGTTTCGCCGCCGGCCGAAGACCCCATGGGCCCGCCCGCAGCGGTGCCGGTCGCGATGTCCGCGGGGACATCCTCGGCCGACAAGGTCGATCCGTCGGCCGCGATGACCATGCGTTCGACCACGTTGCGCAGCTCGCGGACGTTGTTGCGGGACCAGTCGTACTGCTGCAGGGCGGACAGGGCGTCGGGTGCGAAGGTGCGCCGGGGTTGCCCGAAGCGGTCGCAGACCAGATCCAGGAAGTGTTCGGCGAGCAGGGGCACATCGCCCAGGCGTTCGCGCAGGGGAGGGACGCGGACGGTGTGGGTGTTGAGGCGGAACAGCAGGTCGCGGCGAAAACGGCCGGCCGAGACCTCGTCTTCCAGATCCCGGTTGGTGGCGGCCACGACCCGGGCATCGACGGTCAGCGGTTTGTGCGAACCCAGCCGGGTGATGACGCTTTCCTCGAGCACGCGCAGCAACTTGGCCTGCAGGGTCAGGGGGAATTCCCCGACCTCGTCCAGGAAGAGGGTGCCGCCGTGGGCGGTCTCGAAGGCGCCGCGCCGGGTGCGGTCGGCGCCGGTGAAGGCCCCCCGCTCGTGGCCGAACAGTTCGCTCTCGACCATCGTTTCGGGGAGGGCGGCGCAGTTCACCGCCACGAAGGGCCCGCGGGCGCGCGGCCCCGCGTCGTGCAGACCCCGGGCCACCAGTTCCTTGCCGCTGCCGCTTTCGCCGGTCACCAGCACGCTGCTGGGAATGCCGGCCAGCTTCCCGATCTGTTGCCGCATGTTTTTGGCGGCGGAGCTTTCGCCCAGGATGGCTCCGGTCTGGCCCGCGTCCCGCCGCAGCCGGTCGACTTCGCCGTGCAGCCGGTTCCACGCCACGGCGTTTTCGATTTCGCGGACGACCCTCTCCATGGGCTCGTCCTTGGCCAGAAAGCCGTAGGCGCCGAGCTTGACCGCGCGCACACATCGCTGGTAGTTGCCGGTGCCGGTATAGACGACCACGGGCACCTTCAGATCCTTCTTGCGCATGGTGGCCAGGACTTCGAAGCCGTCCACACCGGGCATTTCCAGGTCCAGCAGGACGCAATCGACCGGTTCGGCGGCCAGCATGCCGAGTCCTTCGCTGCCCCCGCCGGCCTCGAGGGTCGTGAAGCCGCCGATCCGCTGGAGGTCGTAGGCGTATTGGCGGCGCATGGCCGCGACGTCGTCGATGATCAAGACCAGGCTCATGGCCGGCCCCCTTCCGCCGCGGTGGTCGGCAGGGATAGGATGAAGGTGCTGCCGGCGCCGGGTTCGCTTTGCACCCGGATACGCCCGCCGAGGTCGCCGACCAGGCGACGCACGTTGCTCAGGCCCAGGCCCGTTCCGTCGGTGCGGGTGGTGTAGAAATCCTCGAAAATCCGTTCGATATCGGCGGGCGGAATGCCGCAGCCGTTGTCCGATACGCTGATCATCAGCCGAGGTTCCTCCAGATCCGGATCCTCGTCCACGGTGGCGTCGACGGTGATGCGGCCGCCCTCGTCACCGAGGCTGTCCAGGGCGTTGCGCAGCAGATTGGTGAAGATGCGGCGCAGGGCCACCGGGTCGGCGACCAGCACCGGCAGGGTGCCGGGCACGTGGTTGACCAGCTCGACGGGGTGTTCCCGGGTCACGGCCTGCAGATCCAGCAAGACATCCTGGACGATGCGGTCGAGGTGGCACGGCTCAAGCTCGGTCACCGGGGTCAGCTGCGCGTAGCGGTCGGCCAGCTGCTGCAAATAGCTCAGGCCTTCCTCGAGATGGGGCCAGCGCTCCTGGAGGATGCCGGCCAGCTGGTCCGGTTCCTCCGTGGCGGTTTCCTTGAGATGCCGCAGGACGTGGCGCAAAGGCGCGATGCCGTTGCGGATGTCGTGGTTCACCTGCCGCGCCACCTCGCCCAGGGTGGCCCGCTGCTCGGCGGCGCGCAGGTTTTCGACGCCTTGCCGCAGGCGCAGGGTCATCTCGCCCAGCAGACGCGCCAGTTCGCCGACCTCGTCGCCGCGATCGCTGCCGAAATCCACGTCCAGGCGATCCAGGTCCACCGAGGATGTGCGGTCGGCCAGCTCGGCCAGCGGGCGGGTCAGGCGGCGGGTCAACCCGATCGCCAGCAGGGCGGAAACCAGGGCGGCCAGAACCATCAGCAACCAAAGACGGGCCCGGACCGCGGCCAGGAAATCGTGCAGGTCGCTCTGGTCGGCGGTCATGATCAACCACGCGCTCTGGAGGTTCCCCTCGGCGATGAAAGGCATGGACTCGCGGTGAACGATCGCGCCCTGGCGCTGCAGCGCATAGACGATGCGGTCCGGGGCGCCAAGGTCTCGACACAGTTTCTCGAAGGCGGCGGTGGCCGCCAGGGCCCCGTCGGGCCAGACCAGGGCGGCGTCCAATCCGTCGCGTTGCAGCCAAGCGGTCAGCTGGCTGCGGTCCAGGCGCGCGCCGGCCACCAGCTGCAGCGTCCGGTCGCCTAGGTCGAGCGGGCGGGCGCGCACCAGGGAAAGGAACGGCCCGTCGGAACCGCGGATCTCCATCAAGGCTCTTCCCTCGGCCGTATTGGCCAGCAGGGTCGGCAGCAGGGGCGCCTGGGTTCCGCGGGCTCCGGTCAGGGGCGCGGAGCTGAGCAGATTCCCCGCTTCGTCCAGGATCCACAGCACGTCAAGACGCATGAGGGAGCTCTGGCGCAGGGCGTAGTCGTCCAGATAGGCGCGGTCTTCCGGGGCGTGCCCGGTCAATGCCAGCCGGAACCGGTTGTCGGCCCGGACGGCTTCGGCCAGAGCGTCCAGCAGCACCGCCAGGTTGAGATTGCGGGATTCGAGGTCGGTCAGGGCCGAGCGCATCCGGGCGGCGACGAGCTCGTCGTCCCGCTCCTGGAAACGGGAGCCGATTTCCCGGCCGGACAGCAGGATGACCACCGCCAGGGGCAACGACGCCATCAATACCGCCAGGATCATGACCTTGTGGCGCAGCTTCATGGCACCGGTACATCCGGGGGCGGGGGGGCGTCGAGTTCTCCCCAGCCTTCCAGCCACGGCGTGCCGTCGAACGCCAGGCGGATCCCCGCCGGCCTGCCGTGGATCGCCAGCCAGGCATGGGTGATGCCCAGGCAACGAACCGCGCCGCCGGTGGTCAAGGCACCGATGGCGGATGGACGCGGGCCGCTGGTCCGGTCCGCTTCGGCCAGGGAATCCCGGGTCAGGGCGGCCGCGTGGGGCAGCAGATCCTGCAGCCATCCGATGGATCCGATCAGGGACGCCAGTTGCAGGCAGCCGGTGGGATAGGCCTGGTCCACCGCCAGGATGCCGGCCCCGGTCATTTGCCACTGCAGGGCAAAGGCGAGGGGATCCTTTTCCAGCGGCACGAGACGGACCGGTTGGTCAAGACGCGCGGCGAGATACTCGGCCATCTGGCGGGCGGCCGGATCGCCGGTTGGATAGGCCAAGGTGTCGACTCCCAATTTTTTGTCGGCCAGATGCCAGGCCAGGGGGGCGGCCGACGGAGCGGATGTCGGACCCCGCAATTGGGGACAGGCGGTGGGCGACGGGCCGGGAACCACGAGCTTGTCCCAGGAACCCATGGTCACCGAGGTGACCATGGCAGGCAGACCCTCGGCACCGAGGGGCGCGGACCAGCGGCCAACCTCGGCGGGATTCCAATGCGGCGGGCAAAGCAGGAGATACGAACGCGTTGCCGGCAGGGGGGTCACGGTGAAACCGGGCAAGGCGGCATAGAAAAGCGAGTCCTGCAGGGTGTAGGCGGGCAGGAGGTCGCATCCGGCTTCCACCAGATCCCGGGGATCGTCCGTCGGCAGCATCCGGAAGGTGAGCGCGTCCCAGATGGGGGCGCGGGGGTGGTGGCGGTTGGGTCGGCATTCCAGATCGGGCAGGGGTTGGGGGGTGCCGGGACCGAGGCGCGCGGGACCGCTCCCCACCGGCCAGATCCACCCTTTTCTCTCGCCGGCCACGGCAAAAGCCGGGTGTGCCAGCAGGAGGGGAAAATTCCCCTGCGGTTCGGGCAGGGTGATCGACAGCCGGCGAGCGTCCACTGCGCGAACCGTCGCGGCACCGGCATCCAGCCAGGTCCAGGGGTCCCGGGGTCCCTGGACGGGACAGCCGGTTTGGGCGCGGCGCCAGGATTCCCGGACCTCGGGCACCGTGACGGGCGTGCCGTCCCAGAATTTGGCACCGGGACGCAGGGTGAAGACCCAGGTGGAACTGTCGGGGGTACAGGTCCACGTCACAGCCAGGCCCGGCAGGATGTTACCGGCGCAATCCACCCGCACGAGGGTTTCGTAGAGCTGGGCGAAGACGAGCCTCTCGGCCCGGTTACGAGGCACCGGGGCGTGACGGGAGGAAACGCTGTCGATGGCCGCAACGGTGAAGCGGCCCCCCGGCCGCGGGGCGCCGGGGAAGGGATCACACCCGGGGCGAGCGGTTGTGGAGCCTCCCGCCCGGACGTCAGGCCAAGCTGCCGCAGGTGGCCCGGACACGGAGGATGATTCGCCCCCTTGCCGGATGACGGAACAGCCGGTCGGGATCAGGCAGACTCCCACCAGGGCCAGACTCAACAGGGTGCGGGCCGATCGACACATGGACACAATCCCGATCACGGCAGTCCTCCCGGGTTGCCGCCGGCCGACGGCGGTTCCCACGGGTATCCTATCACGGGCCCGGCGGTGTTGTCCGTCACCGTTTGGGAATTGATGCTGGCCAGGCACGGCACGTTGGGGTTGAATCCCAGGGCAAGGAGGAACCATGAATCAAATCGGGTGCCCCCTCTGTGGCGAACGCCTTTCCTGGGGGCAGACCCTGCGCAAAATCCTCGGCCCCGGTCGTTCCGGGTCTGCCCTGTGGGGGATGACCTGTCCCCATTGCGGAGCCGACCTCAAGGTTCCCAACGGCAGGGTCATGCTCATCTTCGCCGCGGGGATTTTTTTCGGCAGTCAGACTTCGCTATTGTTGACCCTGGGGGATTTCAACACCTGGCAGACCCTGGCCGCGCGCCTGCTGCTCATCCTGGGCTTCTACGTCATCGCCGGATTTTTCTTTTTCTCCCTGGAGGAGGTCACATGAATCGCAAGGCCGATGTGCGCGCGCTGGTGATCCTTCTGCTGGCCATGCTGCTGGGGTTGGTGTTTGCGCCCCCGCACCGGGCCGAAGCGATGACCCCGGATGACATCTTCACGATGCGCACCGTCGGGCTGAACGATCTGGACGCCGCGGGTGCCCGGTTGTTGTACACGGTCACGGCCTGGAATCCGGAGAGCCGGAAGCAGGAGAGCACGCTGTACCTGCGGGATCTGGAATCCGGCCGGGAACTCCTGCTGCTGACGCCGGCGGATCAGGCCTGGGGGGCCGGATGGCGTCCGGACGGCGAAGTGGTTTCGTATCTGCGGCGGACCGAAGCCGGGACCGAGGCCTGGCTCATGGACCCGGACGGCGGAGGCCGGAGGCGACTCACCCGCCGGAGCACCGAATTCGGGGCGCTGGTCTGGGCGCCCGATGCGTCGGCGGTCGCCTGGATTTCTCCGGCCGATGAGGGGGCGTATAACGGGAAGCCCGATCGCTGGATCATTGCCGATGATCTGGGCTACCGTCACCTGGGCGAAGGTTACCGGCAGGGGCACCTGCGACAGGCATTCGTGCTGGACCTGGGGACGGATGAGATCCGGCGGATCGCCGCCGATTCGCTGGACGTGCGGCAACTCGCCTGGTCACCCGACAGCCGGAGCCTGGTCCTGACGGCCAAACGGCGCAGGGATCTCAACCGCACCGTGAATACGGACTTGTGGCTGGTCGGACGGGCCGGCGCGAACCTGCGGCCGCTGACGCGGAATCCCGGCGCCGACGATCATCCCTGCTGGTTACCGGACGGCCGCTTGGCCTATCTGCGCGCCACCGACCCCCTGGGGGAAAGCGCCCCGCGGGCCGTGGCGGTCATCGACCCGGAGGTGGGCGACGCGGGGGATCCGGAATTGTTCGGAACCGGCTTCGACAACATGGTCAGGAACCTCGTGGTGCTGGATGATCGACTCTTCATCCAGGGCGCGGTGCGCGGTTGCCTGGATGTCCTGGAAATCCGGGGTGAACAAGCCATCGCGGTGACCGACGGCGGCCATGATTATTGGGCCATGCGGGTCGCCGGATCCCGGTTGGTTCTGGCCGGGGCGGGACAGACCCTGCCCAGCGCGATGTTTGTGGTCGACCTGGCCGAGAAGATCAAAGGCCCCCATCACCCGAGGATCATCGTCGATCCCAACCGGGAGTGGCGCCAACGCGTCGGCCTGGTGGATCCCGAACCGTTCGTGGTGGAGGTAGAGGGGCGGCAAATCGAGGGGTGGTACTACAAGCCACAGGACCTTGATCCGGATCAACTCGCGCCGGCCGTGTTGAGCATCCACGGCGGCCCGGAGTGGATGTATGGCGGCTATTTCCTGCCGGAATTCCACATCCTGCCCACGTTCGGCTACGGCGTGATCATCGCCAATCCCACCGGCAGCTCAGGGTACGGATACGAGTTCCAGACCGGGGTGCGGGGCGACTGGGTCGGCCGGCCGGCCAGGGAATTGCTGGCCTGCGTGGATGCCGCGGTGAAGGAAGGCTGGGCCGATCCCGGCGCGCTGGCCGTCATGGGCGGCAGCTACGGGGGACACCTCGCCGCCGAATTGACAACCCAGACCGACAGGTTCCGGGCCGCGGCCGTGGACCGGATGTTCCCTGACCTCGAGGCCTTCTGGGGCACGACGGACGAGAAGTGGTTTCCCGAGTGGGAGTTCTACGGTCGTCCCTGGGAACCCGCCGCCCGCGACATCTATCGGCGCAATTCCCCCACCAGCCGCCTCGGCAGGGTGGCCACGCCGACGCTCATCAGCCAGGGGATGGAGGACTATCGCTGCCTCATCGCCGGGGGCGAAATGTGGTTTTCCGGCCTGCGGGCCCGCGGTGTGCCAAGCCGTTTCATCCGCTTCCTGCACGAGGGGCACGGGATCCGGGATCCCCGGGACCAGGTCTTCTACCAGTGGCAGCTGCTGGCGTTTTTCGACCAGCACGTCCTGGGTCTGGACGACGAGGAGCGGGAAGTCGTCCCGGACACGCTTGAGGCCGGGGGCTTTCCTCGGGGGGAATAGGCAGACATCATGGGCTGGATCTTGCTTCTCGTTTTTTCGATTCCCCTGCTCTATTGCCTGTGGACCTTCCTGTTGACCTCCCTGATGGGCGGCGAACCGGAACAGATGCTATCGGGACGGGGGATCACCGCCCTGGCTCGGGAATCACTCATGCAATACTGGCTGTGGGCCATGTTGCCGCTGGATCTGTTGCGGCCATCGGGGGCCGCTCGGGAGGAGGAAACCGGTCCGATAGTGATTTTGATCCCTGGTTTCACTGAATCAGAATCCATTTTCATTCGCTTAAGAAAAGCCATGTCCCGGAAGGGGTTGAGTTTTCAGGTCTATCATTTTGATACGTTCCGCAGTGAACCGTTCGAGGAAGCCGGGCGCCTGGAAAAGTATCTCGACCGGCTTTCGCGAGAGTTCCCCGGGCGAGATCAGGTCCTGGTCGGGCACAGCTTGGGCGCCCTGCTGGCGGCCTGTTGCTACCCCGGACCGGTCGGTGGTCGTCGGCGTTTGCTGGTAGCGTTCGGGGCGCCGTGGAAGGGCACTCACCTGGCGCATCTGGCGCTGGGCCCCTGCGGCCGGAGCCTGCGGCCAACGGGCGGGTTCGTCAAGTCCCTGACGATGCCCAGCGGCCCGGAAGTGTTGAATATTCGTTCGGCCCATGACACCATCACGGTCCCCTACCGTGCGGCCACCCTGGTGGACTGCCCGGAAGTGGTGGTGGATGGTGGCTGGGGGCACAACTCGTTGCTGTGGTGCGATGAGGCCGTTAATCAAGCCGTGGAGTGGATCCGTGCCAACGGTTGAGAAAGTCCGAGGGGTTCGCGTGGCGGCCGCCTTGGCCTTGGCGGGGATGCTGGTTTCCGCCTCGGGGTGCCGGGGCGCCAAAGGCGATCCGAGCCCATGGCGCACGTTGGAGCCGGGGCTGGAAATGGCGGTTTGGTCCTCACGGAGCGGCCAGCCGGATGCCGCAGGGGACCTGAGGATCCTGCGGGTCGATCCCCAGCGTTGGCGGCTGCGGGTGATCAGCACGGAGACCGCCGGTTCCCGGGAGGGCCTCAGCCTGGAACAATGGTGCGGGGAGTTCGGTCTGGTGGCGGCCATCAACGCCGGCATGTATCAGGAGGACGGCCTCACCCATGTGGGTTACTGCCAGGTCGACGGGTGCGTGCTCAACCCCGCGGTCAATCACTACCGGTCCGCCCTGGCCCTGGACCCCTTGCGCCCGCAAGATCCACCTCTGCGCATCTTCGACCTGGATGAGACGGCGCTGGATTCGGTGGCCGCCACCTACCGGACGGTGGTTCAGAACCTGCGCCTGATCAAACGCTCCGGCGAGGCGCGATGGCGAGCAGGCACCGAAACCTGGACCGAGGCGGCCCTGGGGGAGGACGCCCAGGGCCGGGCGCTGCTCATGCACTGCTCCCGTCCCCTTTCCATGCACGATTTCAACACCTTGATCCTGGGGTTGCCCCTGGATGTCGTGTGCGCCCAGCACCTGGAAGGAAATCTCCCGGCCCAGCTCTGGGTGGACCATTCCCGCCTGGGTCCGGGGGGACCGACGTGGGATCCGGCCCGGATTCTGCCGGTGGTCCTGGGAGTGTCACCCAGGGATTCGCTTTCCCGTTAGCGGACCAGCGTCACCCGACCGGTGAGGGCCGTTTCTCCCATGACCGCACGCACCAGATACAGGCCACTGGCGGCGGTGGTGCCCTGGTCGTCGCGTCCGTCCCAGAACAACTCATGCCGGCCCTCGGTCATGGTGCCGGAGGCGAGGCGCCGCACCCGGCGGCCCCGCATATCGAAGACATCCACCCGCACGGGGCCGGCGCCGGTCTGGGTCAGCCTCAGCCGCGTCCCGGATCCGGTGACGCCGGCGAGAATTTCGAGGGAGGGTGTGCCGGTCCCCGGCAAAGGGACGCCGCTGGCGGTGCCGGCGGTGAAGCCGGTGGCCGCGCTCAGCGAGCTGCGGTTCAGGGTGTCGGCGGCGTAGGCGCGCCACCAGTAGTCGCCGGCCGGCAATTCGGGCGTGGTCCAGGCCGTGCTGCCGCTGCCCGCGGGGATGCCGTCGGTCGTGGCGACGATTTGGGTGGCCTCGGCGTCGCTGTAGACCCGAAATCCGTAGGTCAGGGTGTCTCCTTCAGGGTCGGTGCTGTTGCCCACCGAGAGTTCCGCCTGCAGACCGGTGGTCGTTCCGGCGGGGGCCAGGACCTCGGGCACCGACGGCGCCTGGTTGGTTCCCGAATCCCCATACAAAACGACGTCGTCGATGTACATGCCGTCATCCACCACGTAGCCATCGGAAGTGAGGGCAAAGCGGACGGCGATGTCCTGCCCGCCGAAAGCGGACAAATCGAGGTCCTGGTGGATCCAGGAGGCCTGGGTCCCGGTGAAGGATCCCAGGGTGAGCCAAGGGCCACCGGCGGCGGAGATCTGAACGTATCCGTAATCGTAGCCGTCTTCGAGGGCGTAGGCCGTCCAGAATTCCAGGCGGGTGGCCGGCCAGGTGCCGTTGAGGATGGCGGCGGAGGAGGCATTGTCGCCGTAGTTCCCTGCCGGAGAATCCGTCAGGGAGTGGGTCGGGCTGTGGGCCTGGGCCGTCGTCGTGGCCCAGCTGCCGGTCAAGGTCCAGTTGCCCGTTCCGGATTCCAGGTCGTCGGCCAGGATCGCCGGAGCCTGCCCCACCACGAAGTGCAACGGGTAGTCCAGGTCGCCCCCGGGCATCGACACCGTCACCGTGACGTCCACGGTGTGGCCGGATGGGCAGCCGGGATCCACGCTGAAGGGAAAGGCTGCGGAACCCAGGGTCGCGGTGGCCATGGGGACGAGGGCGCCGTAACCGGCGGTGGCGGAGGTGAACTGCACCCAGGGGTCGTTGGTCCCCAGGTGCAAGGTGCCTCCCAGGGTGCTGCTGACGGCCGACTGGTTGGTGACCGTCAGGTCCAGATATCCCGCTTCGCCGGGGTTCACGACCTTGGCCGGTACCGAGGCGGTGGCCACAGGATCGGACACCGTCACGAAGGGTCCCGCCGCCCGCATCAGCAGGATGTTCGGCCAGATGTTTTCCTCGAACAGGGGCCGGCGGCGGCTCTCAGGTGGCCAGAAACCGTCGTTGCCGCCGCCGATTTCGTTGCTGAAGGAGAACATTTTGGGGTGTCCGGCGGTCGCGGCGTAGTTCCAGTCCAGGGAACCGCCGTTGACGTTGTACAGGACCTGGCCCGGTTGGCCGGGGGTGTAACCGTTGTAGCGGGTCATCTCGGCGGCGAGCTGGTCGAAGATCGCGTCGTCCGACGTGGGGCCGGATGTGTATCCCCAGGGGTAGAGGGTCAGGTTGCTGAAGGTGTGGACGGAATTGCCGGTCATGAAGTCGTGGGCGTCGATGAAGGCCATCATGGTCTGGACTTCGGGTTCACTGGCGGCGAAGGGGCCGCGATAGGTTTCGCTGCTGGTGCTGCCGCTGCTGCCGCTGTTGTCGTATCCCCACTCGTAGGGATAGTTGCGGTTGGGGTCCACGCCGAACGTCCCGTCGCCGTTGTTCCGCCGCGTCTTGCGCCACATGCCGCCGCCGCCGGGGTCGGTGGTCTCGTTGTAGACGAACCCGTCGGGGTTGACGATGGGCACGATGGAGAGTTCGCGGTTGTCCAGCAGCCAGGTGATCTGCGGGTCGGATCCATAGTTCTGCGCCAGGTACTCGGCGAACATGATCCCGAATTCGGAGGCCATCACCTCGCGGGCATGGTGCAGGCAGTCGATGAGGATCTCGGGCTCGTTCTCGTCCACGTCCGGGTTGTCCGAGAGGCGAACCGCGAAGATCTCGCGGCCCTCGCCGCTCTGTCCGATGGAATACTTGGCGCTGACCACCTGGGGATACAACACGCGCAGGCTGTCCAGGAAGGCTGCGCTCTCGGAAAAGGTGTGGAAGATGCCGAAGTTCGAACCCTTATCCGCATAGCGGGCGATGTTCTCCATGTCCCGGTCCAGGATCCGCCACCGGAGCCCGGAAGTGCGCAGCAGTTCCAGGTCGTCCGGGGATGCCGCCAACTGGACCGCCACGCCCCGCTTGGTTGAGATCACGTCCAGCTGGTCGAGATGGGCGTCGATGAAGGCCTGGTCGGAAGGGGCGGTCAGGAGGACCTCGACGCGGGCGTGGTGGGATGGGGAGGCCCCGAAGGCCAAGGCCCCGACCGTCCCCATCACGGTCAGGATGCAGGCCAACAGGAAGCGGAAACGCATGGATAACTCCCGGGTATGCGCAAGACAGGATGAAACCGCAAGTGAAGTCATAATAATACCATATTGATTTTTCGGAGGCCAGACAATTAGGCCGGACCCCGCAGGATCCGGCCCTATTTCGGGAACATTGGCTTCGGTTTACTTGGCCTTATCCACCGCCGCGCAGGTCTTCTTGACGGCGTTGATCGAGTTCTTGAACGCCGCGCGTTCCTCCGGCGTCAGCTTGATCTTGATGATCTCTTCCACACCGTTCTTGCCGAGGATCGCAGGCACGCCCACGAACAGGTCCTTGACCCCGTACTCGCCTTGCAGGCAGGCGGCCACCGGCACGATCTTGCGCTTGTCGAAGGCGATGGCCTCGACCATCTCCAGGGCGCTGACCGCGGGGCTGACGAAGGCCGAGCCGCTGCCGAGCAGGCCGACCACTTCGCCGCCCGCCTTGCGCGTGCGGTCTTCGATCTTGGCCAGCTGGGTCTTGGAAACGAACTGCTCCACGGGCAGCCCGTAGACGCGGCAGGCGCTGCGGATGGGCACCATGGTGTCGCCGTGACCGCCGAGCACAACCGCTTCGACGTTCTCCACCGAGACGTTGGCCGCCCGGGCGACGAAGTACTTGTAGCGGGCCGAATCCAGGACGCCGGCCATGCCCATGATCTTGTTGGGTTTGAACTTCAGCTTCTTGAAGAGCCGGTAGACGATGGCGTCCAGGGGGTTGGCGATGGAGATCACGAAGGCATCCGGAGCATACTTCTTGATGCCGGCGGCGACCTGGTCGGTGATCTTCAGGTTGATCGAAAGCAGTTCCTCGCGCGAGGGGAAGGTGCCGTCGGGACGCACGGCGCGGGGGACCCCGGCGGTGTTGATGATGAAGTCGGCGCCCTCGATGACCTCGTAGGTCTTGCTGCCCTCGATGTTCACGTCGCGGCCCATGACCGGCGTGGCTTCGGCGATGTCCAGGCACTTGCCCTTGGCGAATTCGGGGGGCTTGACGTCCACCAGACCCACGTTGCGGGCCAGGCCGCGGCTGACGATTTCCGAGACGACGACGCCGCCGATATTTCCGCCGCCGATGACTCCGATCTTGTTGATCATGACCGCGTGCTCCTTGCCTTTGGGGATGATCGTGTTTTTGTTGGGAACTCGGTCACGATAACACCCCCGGTCGGACATTTCCAGCGGGTTCGGGGGAGCGAAAGCCAAGGATATCAGTCTTCTATCACCACGGGCGGTGCAGGGCGATGACAGAGGAACACCGGAACGACTGGGACCGTCGCTACGATCAGGAACGATTTTTCTACGGTGAGGAACCCCATCCATTGCTGGCGCACGAACTGCCCGGTTTGCCCGCAGGCAAAGCCCTGTTTTTGGCCGAGGGCGAGGGGCGCAATGCGGTGTACGCCGCGGGACTCGGGCACGCGGTCACCGCGTGGGACAGTTCGGCCGTCGGGCGGCGCAAGGCCTTGGAACTGGCGGCCCGTTGCGGCGTGGAAATCGACTACATCCTGGGGGATCTGATCGAGGGTGACTGGGACAAGGATTCCTGGGACCTGATCGTCATGGGCTACGCCCACATGGGCCCGCAGGACATGGCCGATGTCCACCGCCGTGTGGTCGCAGCGCTGCGACCCGGCGGGCATCTCCTGCACGTTTCCTTCAGCAAGGCCCAGTTCGGGCGCAACTCGGGCGGGCCGCCGCGGCTGGAATGGCTGCACGACCTCGACGAACTGAAGCGCCAGTACGCCGGGCTGGATCTTTTGCGGGCCGAGGAAAAGGAAATCGAGCTGGACGAGGGGAAGGGCCACCGCGGCCCGGCGATGGTCATCGAGATGGTGGGGGCCAAGCCGACGGCCGGTGATTAGCCCAAAACCCCCGCCACCGCGATCCTTGACCAGTCCTCGAAGCTGGCTCCCTCAGGGGCGTCTCCCGGCGTCGTCATTGCGGGGAGTTTGGCGGCTTCGATCCAGTGCGCCTGGTGCGGTTCGGACTGCCGGGAAACCAGTTCCATGATCTCCTCGTCCTCGCCGGGCATGCTGTCCAGGGCCACGGTGAAGACCACCCCGAAGTGCACGCTCGAAACGTCCTCACTATCGGAGTTGATATACCCGCGCATTTGCAGAGCGTCGGGCCCGGGGTTCAATCCGGTTTCCTCTTCCAGTTCCCGAATCGCCGTGGCCATGACCAGGCCGTGGGCCTTCACCACGTCATCGGTGCGATCCACCGGTTCGATGTGCCCGCCGAAGCCCACGCTCCACAGCCCGCCCAGGCGCGCCTCGGTGTGCTTCGTGCGGCGCTGGTAGCACAGAACGCGCGCTTCGGCGCCCTCGCCCCGCTGCAGCATCATGTAGGGGATGACCTGCTTGTAGTGGCTGTTCTGCTCCATGTAGTCGCGCTCGGCGAAGAACAGGTGCGGGGCCAGGGCCTCGAGATCGACGGCGCCGTCGGGCAAAAACCCTTGGGGGCTGAGGCCGGGGAACAGGTGCTTGCGTTCGATGACCAGGATGCTGCGCACGGCTCGTCCTTTGGGCAGAATGGGAGGTTGTCGCGTGGTCCGAAATTAACACGGAGCGGGCCTCTGTGCACGCCCAGGTTATCGGCGCCTCGCCCTGTTGGTTGCCGGTGGGTCCGGGTGTCTTCCGTGCGGAAGCGCATTGGAGGGCCGCAGGCCCGACCTAAGCTTCAAACGGAAGACACCCGGACCCACCGGCAACCTCAGGGCAGGAACCGCCCAACATCCGCCAGCTTGTTGGGCAAATACTCGTCCATCACGTAGTTGAGGCCGTGCTTGGCCAGGGCCTGCTGCTCGGCGCGGACCCCCATCTTGATCATCTGCTGCAGGGCCTGCTGCCACGCCTTGTAGTGCAGGATGAAGGGATCGTTCTTCAGGGCGTCCTTGGCGCGCTTGATATCCACGTCCTTCAACGGGTGTGTCGGCAGCTCGTAGTCGATGATGTCCTGCGGGGTGATGCCCAGCAGATGCGCCTGGGGCACGCAGAAGTACTCGTTCAGGTGCGCGGCGTTGCCGCTGCCCACCTTCAGGGTGCGGTAGATGTTGCTGAAACCGTAGGGGTCGCCGTCGACGAACACGTAGACCGGCAAGCCGTGGCTGTCGGCCAGGCGCCGCACGAAGCGGCGGCAGGCGCGCGTGGGCACGCCGCCCAGGGAGATCAGGATGCAGTCGGCCTTCTTCCAGTAGTTGTGTTTGACCAGGCGCTGGAACATGCCGGCGGTCTCGATGCAGAGGATGAAGGTGGCGTCGGTCTCGAACTCCAGCTCCTCCACCGAGATGGGGATGGAGTAGGCACCGCTGCCGAAGCGGGTGCAGTCGATGCGCAGCTTCTCGCCGGTGTCGCGATCGTGGTCGATGACCACCAGGCGGCCGGCCACGTCGCCGCCCTTTTCCTCGGGCACGAAGCCAAGCTGCTCGCGATTCACGCCGAAGAAAGCCTCGACATCCTCCATCACCGTGTCGGATTCGGGCTGCTCCTTGAAGCGCGCCTCGGCCCAGTTCTTGGAGACGTAGTAGGCCTCTCTCTTGGTGGCGATGTCGTCGGTCTCGACCAGTTCCTTGGACAGGGCCATCATCTTGAGGGTCTGCGCGAAGGTCTTGACGGTGTTGACCGTCAGGGTGCGTTCCTTCAGCTTGCCCTTCATCTTGAAATAGCCCGTGGATCCGCTGTAGGTCACGTTGCTCAGCGAGCGCAGGGGAAATTTCATCACCGGCTTATCGCCCAGCAGGATCTTCTGCCGGATGAGGTTCGATTCGCTGCGGATGCGCCGGGCCACCTTGCCGAAGGCGGCGCCCCGACCTGCCGCCTGATCCACCGGGTCGGCCTTGGCGTTCACCTTGGTAGGTGCCTTGACCGGTTTGGCCGGAGTCTTCGCCGCGGCCTGGGCGGCCGGTTTGCCGAAGCCCAGTTCGCCCTGGGAGGAGGCGGATTTCGCGGGCGCCTTCTTGGTCGTCTTCTTGGTTCCCGTCTTCTTGCCGGTCTTCTTGTTTGCCGCTGCCACGTCGAACATCCTTCCAGTCCGGCACCATGCCGGAACCGTGTTGTCGGTCAGAGGGCGACGCCGTAGATGTCGCCGAACTTTGCGCGCACGTGCGCCAGGAACGGGCCGGTCGAAAGAGGCTCGCCCGTCACCCGCCGGCACAGATCCTCGGCCGGGTACAGGCTGGCCGGGCCGTGCACGTTGGTGCGAAGCCAGCCCAGCAGGCCGGAGGTTTCGCCTCTGGCCAGTTGTGCGTCCAGATCCGGGATGTGCTTGCGCGCCGCCGCATGGAACTGGGCCCCGTACAGGTTGCCCAGGGCGTAGGTCGGGAAGTAGCCGAACAGGCCCAGCGACCAGTGGATGTCCTGCAGCACGCCCTGGCGGTCGGTGGGAACGTCCAGGTCGAGGTATCGCCGCACCTTCTCGCGCCACAGGCCGGGCAGGTCGTCCACCTGCACGTCTCCACCCACCAGGGCCCGCTCGATCTCCATGCGCAGGACGATGTGCAGGTTGTAGGTGACCTCGTCGGCCTCGATGCGGATCAGGGAGGGCCGCACGACGTTGGCCGCGCGGTAGAGGTCGTCAGCGGCGACGGCGCCGAAGGTCTGGGGCCAGGTGTCGGCCAGCCGGCCCTGCAGCCAGCCCACGAAGGGACGGCCGCGGCCCACCAGGTTCTCCCACGTCCGCGACTGGGATTCGTGGATGCCCAGGCTGATCGCCGAACCGGCGGGCTCGCCGGTGTGGTCGGCCGGCAAGCCCATTTCGTACAGGGCGTGCCCCCCTTCGTGCATGCTGGCATACAATCCCGTCTGCAAGTCGCCCTCGTCGTAGCGGGAGGTCACGCGCACGTCGCCGGGGTTGAACCCCTGGGTGAAGGGGTGGGTCGAGGCGTCCAGACGTCCGGCGGTGAAGTCGTAACCCATGGTCTCGAGCACGATGCGGCCGAGCCGATCCTGGTCGGCGGCGGCGAAGGTCCCCCGCCAGAGGTCGTCTGTCGGGGGTGCCGGAGCGCCGCGCAGGGCATCCAGCACCGGCACGAGGCCTTCGCGCAGGGAGGTGAACAGGGTCTCCATCTCGGCGGCTTTGGCGCCCGGTTCGTACTCGTCCAGCAGGGCGTCGTAGCGCTCGGTATTCCAGCCCACGGCGTCGGCCTCCTCGCGCCGCAAGTCGACCAGGCGCTTCAGACGGGGCGCGAAGAGGGGCCACTCGTTCTTGGCGCGGGCTTCGGCCCACGCACTCTGGGCCAGGCTGCCTTCCTCCGCCAACTCGGCAACCAGGCGGCGCGGCACCTTGACCGCGCGATCGCGCCGGCGCTTCAGTTCGCGCAGGTTGGCCCGGGGCCAGGGGTCGTCGCTCTCGGGGAGGGCTGCGGCCGCCTCGTCCAGCAGATTTCCCAGCTCCGGTGCGACCATGAGGTCGTGCTGCAGGCCGGCCACGGTGGCTTGCTGGCGGGCCCGGCCGGCCACACCCCGCGGGGGCATCACGACTTCCTGGTCCCACTCCAACAGGCCCATGATGCCGCCCAGATCGTGGATCTCGCGGTAGAGGTCAAGCAGTCGGCCGTAGGCGTCGGTCACCGGGATCTCCCTTCTCAGAGCTTGCGGCTGCGCTCGAGCGTGTCGGTCAGGGTGGTGATGATCTCTTCCCTTTCGGCGTCGTCGATCCCCAGGATCTCCTGCAGGGCGTCGCCGATGTGGGGGATGTACTTCTGGATGTAGTTCTGCTTTTTGGCTGCGTCCTTTTCGCGTTCGCGCCGCCGGATGTGGCGTTGCAGACGGCGCCCGGCTTCCTGCAGGCCCAGCTTGAGCTCCTTGATGATCTCGGGGTAGTGCGCCACCGCTTCCTTGCTCTCGGAGGTGAACGGCACCCATACCGAGGCCATGTGCACCAGGATCACCAGCGGGCCGGTGGGCAGCGCGCCCCGGCTCTGCTGCAGGCCGTAGCTGCGCCAGTTGCTGGTCAGGATGGATTTGTGGATACCGCAGGCCGAGGCCTGGTACAGCAGGGGCACGCGGTTGGCGAAGCGCATGACCGTGGCCAGCTCGTCTCCCGGCAGCTTGCCGCCGTAGGCCAACCCCACCTCGATCTGGAAGGGGTTGCCCCGGTAGACGGACGCCGGACGGGTGACCGAGGTGTAGAAATCGGCCTCGACCCCGCTTTTGAGCCCGGCCATCACCAGCTCTTCGCCGATGGGGGACAGGCAATCGGTGGGCGGGGAGGAGATCTTCGTCGCGGCGATGCCATCGAGCAGCTTCTGGATGTCGTCCTGCACCAGCCGCTTGGGGTTTTTGCGGGCCGGCAGGTCGGCTTCGGCGAGAATGTTCTCGGCGGTCTTGGGGCCGACCTTGCAGAATTCCTCCTTGAGGAAGCTGGTGAGGTTGCGGCACTTGGTGTCGGTGAGCATGCGCGATAGGATGCCGAGCTCGACGCCGTAGGGGTGCGGCTGGATCTCGGCGGCCTCGGGGGGCATCTCGGTGGTGGCGTTGGCGCGGATGACCGTCTCGCCCTTGGGGTCCTTGTAGGTCAGGTGAAGGTGCGGGTTGGCGATGGCGGTCTGTTCGAGATAGTTGTCCACCGAGTGCTGGCCGCGCTTGTAGCTTCCGGTCAAGGTGATCTCGATGCGCGTGCCGTGCTCCTTCTCCCAGACGGTCTCGTCCCCCGAGAGGATCACCGGTTCGTTCTTCTTCATGTCCAGCATGATCTGGAAGCGGTGCGCCGGCTCCGTCGGCCCGGTGCGGCTGTAGATGGTCACCGGTCGTCCGGTCGTCAGCTGGCCGTACATCCCGGCGGCGGAGATGCCGATGCCCTGCTGGCCACGGCTCTGCTTGAGGCTGTGGAATTTTGACCCGTACAGCAGCTTGCCGAAGATCTTGGGAATCTGGGCCTGGACGATGCCCGGCCCGTTGTCCTCGACGATGACCTTGTAGCGCTCCTCGTTGCGCGCGCCGCGGGCCGTCGCCGCGGTCTTGCCGTTTTTCCCGTTCTGGTTTCCGTTGGCGGCTTTTTCTCCACTATCGGCCGTCAGTTCCAGGTTCTTGCCCGCCGGACGGTCGGGTTTGATCTCCACGTACAGCCGCGGCGCGAAACCCGCCTCCTCGCAGGCGTCCAGGCTGTTGTCCACGGCTTCCTTGATGGTGGTCAGCAGGGCCTTGGCCGGCGAATCGAAACCCAGCAGATGACGGTTCTTGGTGAAAAACTCGCTGATGGAGATTTCCCGCTGCTTGCTCGCCATGCTCTCGGCGGTGCCGTTCGCGCGCTTTCGCTGGGGTGCGGCCATGGGGACACCTTCCGTGGTGTGTTGCTTCCTGAACGATAGGAGGGCTGCCTGGCCGAATCATGCTCCGGGAGGGCAGGCGGAGGTCAACTGTAGAAAAAACCCGGCCGCCGGTCAACATTTCGCTGAGAGCGGCGCTCCCGGGGCGGCTTACCGGTAGGTGGCTTTGATGGATCCGAAGCTCTTTTGCTGCGCCGGCACCATGGTCTGACAGCGCAATTGCAGGCTGAAAGTGCCTGCGCCGGTTTCCGGGGCCAGGGCGGCGTCCACCCCGAGGTAAACCGTGGCGTCGTTGAAATCGTTGTTGGACCAGGTCAGGCTTTCGGCCTGGCCGGCCGTCTTGGCGTCGGCCCAGAGCATGCATTCGGCGTCCGGGCTGCAGGCCGAAAACAGCCACAGGATGGGGTCCAAGCTGGCGGGGATGTCCAACAAGGTGGCCGTGAACTCGTGGTAGGCGGCGACGGTCACGGCGTACCACTGCTCCCCCGAAGCCGCCAGGATCGGGCTGCAGGGGTTGGAGTGGACCTGGTCGGCCTGACCTTCCAGGTCGCCGTCCAGATCCGTGGTTCCCACCTGGCAGGCCTCGGTCAGGGCTGTGCTGCAAACCTCCCCAGGCAAACCCGGTTCCCGAGCGGACAACTCGAGGGTGAAGTCCCCGGCCTGGGGTTGGGGTTGGGCGAACCCGTCGACCACGAGGGTGTAGGTCCCCGGTTCGAGCACGTATTCGAATTCGATGTTGGCGGCTGCCAGACAGGCCTCGTTGTCGCAGGCCGAAAGCAGGAAGAGGTCCAGATCCCTTTCGCCCAGGTTGCGCAATGCGGCAAAGAGGACGACCGGCGCTTCGATGGTCAATGCGTAGGAGGCCTCGGGTCCGGTCTCGCTCCAGGGGCTGCAGGCGTAACCGTCCACGGTTCCGGTGCCGAAGGTGCTGTCGACGATGGTCAGGGCGAATCCCGGGTTGACGGTCAGGGTCTGGCGGGGGGTGCAGTCGAAGGTCGTGCGCAGGAAGACGAAATCGGGATCCGCAGGTTTGGGCATTTCTTCGGCGCGAACAGTCAGGCCCACAGCCAGGCACAGGGTCAAGGCCGCCGCCAGAGGCAACACAAAGCGGAACAACCGGGCTTGAACCGGAGACATGGTGCTTCCTTTCGGGCTTTCAGGGGTGGTTCAAGCCTCAGTATAGCACTTCGGCGCAGGCCGTGGCTACCATGCGCGACAGTTTGCGGGCGGAATCGGCCGTGAGATGGCTGCCGTCGTAGGAATCGAAACCATCCTGGGGAATGTCCAGCCAGATGCCTCCGGCTTGTTCGAAACGGGCACGGAACTTCTGCACATCGAATTGGGAGATGCGGTTTTCGGCGGCGATCCGAGGCGGATATGACGGCGGGAGGAATGCCAGCACCGTGATGCCGCGTGAGGTCCATGCGGCGGTACCGGCCATGAATTCGTCGATCATGGTGGTATCGACAAGATGCCCGCTCATGCGCTCCCTCGTGGCGGTGAGGTCACTCAGGTCGTCGTGGGGCTGCTGGTCGGATTCAATCCACCCTTCCGCGTGAAAGATTTGACACAGACTTTTTTTGGGCTGGATATTGAACTCCCGGCGGAAGAACAGCGAAGGCGAAAGAGGTTGGAACCACTCGGCCAGGACCGGAACATTTTGGTATAACCAGACCTGGTCCCAGGGTTTGTGCAAGTATTCGTGATACTGGGAATTGGCGGTTTTCTCCGGCATGAACGCCAGAGCAGTAGGGGCCAGGAGGATGACGGGTCGTGGTGAATTGGAATCCAATAGGTTTTCGGTAGCCGTGAACATCTCCTTGTTCATGCCGCCGGCCTTGAATGAGAAATTGAAGATATCGAGATCCTGGAGACTCTCCATCATGACTGTGGGCGACAACCCCCGCAGTCCCCTGGAATCACCCAAAATCACACAATCGTACTTCTTGTCCTGGTGTGTCTTGTTGATGAAGAACCAGGCCTCCCGGGCGCGGGTATCTTCCAAGGGATTGGGAGAAGATGGGCGCAGAACCGCAAGAATAATCAGGCCGATCACCGTCAAAAGGAAGGTTCCCAGAATGCGCTCGCTCTTCATCATCACCCCTAGAACTGGAAGTAGATGAACTGACTGCCCGGCCCGCGGAAAAATACGCAGGCGACGATGATCGCGGCCATGGCGGCGGTCTGAACCGGAGGCCGAATGGCCTGCGGCAAGAATTCCCGCTCGTTCCAGTGCATGAAGAACCAGAATTCCCGCAAGGCGGCGATGGCGACGATCACACCGATATTCATGAGTTTGACCCCGCCCAGGTCATACATCAGGCCATCGGTGCCTCCGTGGAAGGAGAACAGGCTGCCCACGATCGAGGCCGCCTGTTCCAGGGTGTTGGCCCGGAAAAAGACCCACGTCACCCACACCTGGATCAGCAACAGGGTCGAAGCCAGGTAACGGCCACCGGGCCAGGCCATGACCTTCTGCGGCCATTTCGTGAACCTTTCGACCGTCGCTCCGGCCGCATGCAGACCGCCCCAGATGATGAAGTTCCACGCCGCCCCATGCCAGAAACCGGAGACGAGCATGGTGATCCACATGTTGATTTCGGACTTCAGGGCTCCGTGACGAGACCCGCCCAGGGGAATGTAAACGTAATCGCGAAACCACGTGGACAGGGAGATGTGCCAGCGGGTCCAGAACTCACGCAGGGAGGTGGCGATATAGGGGTGGTTGAAGTTCACCATGAAATCATAGCCAAGCCACTTGGCCAGGCCTCGCGCGATGTCGCTGTAGCCGCTGAAATCGCAATAAATCTGGAAGGCGAAGGCGGTCATGATCACCCACCAGTAGAGACTGTTCGGCGAGTGAATCGGATTGTTGAAGGCCTCGGTGACGTAATAGGCCAGGTTGTCGGCGATCAGGACCTTCTTGGCGAAACCGTGCACGACCAGATGCAGGCCGTCCCACCGGTCCTGTTCGGTGGTATGGCTTTCCCTTTCCAGCTGGGGCAAGAGGTCGGCGGCCCGGATGATGGGGCCGGCCACAAGCTGGGGGAACAGGGACAGGTACGCGAAGAAGTGGAACGGGTTATGGGTGGGTTTGAGCTGGCCCTTGTAGATGTCGATGGTGTAGCTCATGGACTGGAAGGTGTAGAAGCTGATGCCGACGGGCAGGATCAAAACGAAATCGGGAATCCGGGATTTCAGGTCGACGTCCATTCCCGCCAGGGTGAGGACGAAACCGATGTTCTCGGCGAAGAACCCGCTGTATTTGAAAACCATCAGGGAGCCGATGTTGCCGAGGATGGATAGCCCGAGGTATAGTTTTTTCCGGTCGGGATGAGCGGCCATGCCCAGCCCGGAGATGTAGTCGAGAAGCCCGCTGGCGAGGATCAGGAACAGGAAACGCCAGTCCCACCAGCCGTAGAACAGGAACGATGCGGCCACCAGGAAGACGTAACGGGGCTGCCGATAGGGCTTGATCACCGGCCACAGGGCGAAGAACACCGCCGCGAAGACCAGGAAAATAACCGAATTGAAGAGCATCTGTGCCGTCCGTCACGATCAGCAAGGGTCAAGGAGTTGTTGGTGGTAGGCCCGCCTGGGAGCGCGACAATCCGGTCCGCTCAAATGACGGGTTCCGGATATTATCATTGTCGGGTGGCTGAATACCAACATGAGAATTTTGTGATCACATGTAACCCAGATCCCGCATTTCCTTCTCGATGCGCCGGCGTTCAGCGTCCGAAAGGTCGTGGTTGCCGAGAGGGCCGGGAACGGGCGCGGCAAGATGCTCATCCAGAATCGCCTGGAGACCTCGCCTCAATTCCTTGTCGTTGATCAGGTTTCTCGTCTCCCGGGGATCCCGGGCCAGGTCGAAGATCTCGGAGCCGAGCTTCCGCTGCCGGGCCATGTTGATCCACATCTTCAGCCGGGTGATGCGATCCAGGGACGGGTTGGGCCTCGGAACGACGAGTTTGTGGTCTCCCCGGCGCACGGCGATCTTCGATTTGCCGTGGCAGAAGACGGGGCCGGGTTCTTGCCGGGAGCCAGCCATCAGATTGCCCAGATCCGTGGCCGGCGCCCCTGCCGCTCCGGCCATTTCCAGGAGGGCCGCAAGCATTTGGACCTGGCTGGTCGGTCGGGTGATGGCGGTCCCGCCTGCCGGTTTTCCGGGGTCACGGATGATGCCGACGGTGCGGACGACCTCCTCGTACAGGTGAATGCCGCCGTGGGCGAATCCACCATGCTCCAGGAACTCTTCCCCGTGATCGGACAGGACGGCCACCACGGTGTCGTCGGACAGGCCCAGATCGTCCAACCCGGCCAGCAGATTGCCCACGGCCAGGTCGTTGTACCGGACCGCCGCGTCATACTTGTCGATGATCCACTGCAGGGTCGCCGGGTCGAGTTTGCGGCGCCCCCAGTTGACGTCCTTCATGAACCTGAACATGGTCGTTTTGCGCCGACCGGGATCCAGGCGCTCGGCGCGCGGAAACAGCAGGTCGGTGACGGCGGGGTCGGCGCCGCGTGCGGCCTGGGAGTCGAAAACGTCGGCATGCTCGTCGGGCATGCGGAACGGGGTGTGGGGGCCGTCGTAATGGAGGAAGAGGCAGAACGGACTTTCGCCTTGTTGCCGTGCGCCGAGCCATTCCAGGGCCGAAGCCGTGACGTCGAGGGGGAGATTTTTGCTGAAATCGAACCCGCGCGTGTCGGTCACGGCCTCGATGGGACCCCAGATGTTGCGCAGGAGGTTCTGGAAGAACCGGAAGGTCACCACGCCGGCGGTTTCCATCTGGTTGCCTTCGATGACTCCGGCCAGCGGTGAGGAGGCGGCCTGCGAAGTGAAATCGAATACACCGTGGTGGTGCGGGTGCAAGCCGGTGAACAGGGAGGTGAAGGCCGGCGCCGTGAAATTGGAAACCGACCACAGGGCGTCCAGGCGGGTTCCTCCCGCCGCGAGACGGTCAAGGTTCGGCGAGGTGGGCCGCCCGTAGCCATAGCACCCCAGATGGTCGGGGCGCAGGGTATCGATGACGATGAGCAGGATGTTCTTCACGAAATTCGCCTCGGGTCGGGTTTTCTGCGTGCGACAGCGGCCATGATAGCAGATTGCCGGTTCGACGACGAACCATAAGGGAATCGTCGACGGGTTAAAATTACCGTTAACCCGCGCTTAACGTTGACGATGACAATTCAGGAACGATATTGAGGCCGGGTCCCGAACCCTGCCGAGCACGAAGCCCCTACGCCGAGGAGCCGGGAAATGAAAGTCAACTTCGTGGATCTCAAGGCCCAGTATGCGACGATCAAGGACGAGGTGAACACGGCCATCCAGGATGTGCTGGACAGCTGTGCCTTCGTCAACTCCCGCAGCTTCGAGGCCGACTTCGCCGAGTACATCGGCACCGAGCACTGCGTGGGCCTGGGCAACGGTACGGATGCTTTGACTCTGGCCATGAAATCCCTGGGGTTGGGCTCGGGGGACGAGGTCATCACCGCCGCCAACACCTTCATCGCCACCGCCGAGGGCATCGGCCTGACCGGTGCCACTCCCGTGTTCGTGGACTGCGATCCGGTGACCTACAACATCGACCCCGCGAAGATCGAGGCGGCCATCACCGACCGCACCCGGGCCATCGCGCCGGTTCACCTGTATGGTCAGCCGGCCGACATGGATCCGATCATGGCGATCGCCAAGGCCAACGACCTTCTGGTCATCGAGGACTGTGCCCAGTCCCACGGGGCGACCTATAAGGGGCGGAAGGTGGGAACCTTCGGGAACGCGGCCTGCTTCAGCTTCTATCCCGGCAAGAACCTGGGTGCCTATGGCGATGCCGGCGCCGTCTGCACCGATGACGCCGAACTGGCCGCCGGAATCCGCAAGTGGAGCGACCACGGCAGCGCCATCAAGTACCAGCACGATTTCGAGGGCACGAACAGCCGTATGGACGGGATCCAGGGCGCCGTGCTGTCGGTCAAACTGCGCCATCTGGACGCGTGGACGCAGCGGCGCACCGCGGTGGCCGAACGGTACAATGCCGGGCTGAAAGACGTCTGTGTGGTGCCCCTGACCGCCGAGGGCAACAAGCACGTCTGGCATCTCTATGTCATCCAGGTGAACAACCGGGAAGATGTCATGGCCCACCTGACGGAGAAGGATATCGCCTGCGGTATTCATTATCCCGTGGCCTTGCCGGTGACCCCGGCTTATGCCCACCTGGGATACTCGGCGGAACAGTTCCCGGTGGCCTGTCCTGCCGCGGGCCGGATTATGAGCCTTCCCATGCACGGGGACCTGACGAATGAAGACGTGGATCTGGTGATCCAGGCGGTGCGGGAAGTTGCCAAATAGGGCGGATATGGTTAAATTTCGAAGTCACTTGAGGTGTCCATGGGATCCCGGTTTGGGAGATGGGATCCTCCGCGCGCTGGGAGAGGTATGCCGAGGTTGACACCGGAAACAGCTGACCCTATCTATCATGCACCTGCCGTAACTTCGGACTGCCAGGGAGACCCAAGCGATTAATTGGTAAAGTCCGCTCCACGAAGAACGAAAACCTGGAAGACGCCAGAGATAGCCGTGTTGTGACGGCTGCGGACCGAAGAGTCCGTTGGCAGAAGCGTTGATTCCTGGCGTGGCTTTTTCAGCCCGGGGAAATGGCATGTCGAAAATTTATGATGCATACAAGAAGCAGGCGGGGAAATCCCTCGATTTGACCCAGCAGGTCAAGCGGGCGGGTTCTTTCACCTTGTTCCCATCTCCGGTCGGCCCACAGCAAGGTGATTTTGACCGCTTGGCCAACCGTATACTATCCCTGCGCCTGAACAATCGCGGCACCGTGCTCGGTTTTGCTGCCAGCGCCTCGGGCGAAGGCGCCAGTTTTGTCTCCTACAACGCCGCAACCATTCTGGCCCAGGACTATGGGCAGCGTGTGGCTTGGATCGATGGCAACTTCCTCTCCCCGCAGGCCCGGCTCCGCGAGCAGAATCTCCTTTCCTTCAGCACGTTGTTGCAGGATCCGGATCTGACCGATACCATGCTGGTCGACAACAACCCGTTCCTGATCGGAGCAGGAGATAATCTTTTGGGCGTAAAGGGTTTGTTCGCCGATGAGACATATCCCGATCTTCTGGGGCGGCTGACGGGCCGATTTGATTTCGTGATACTGGATCTGCCGCCGGTGCTGGTCAGCCCCGATACGGCATTGATGGCTGCGGGCTGTGACGGGGTTCTGCTGGTCATCGAACAGAAATTCCTCAAATGGGAGATCGTGGAGCACGGGGTTCAGACTTTGCGGGACAAGGGTGTCCAGGTGCTGGGTTCGGTCATTAACCAGCGTCAATTTGCTTTACCCAAGGTTATTTATGACCGACTGTAGGACGGGAGGCTCCATGTTCAGGATGAGATTTTTAGTCCTAATTGTGGCGGCCATGACTGTCCCCTTGATGTTTCTGGTAGGCTGTGCAGGAAGTTCCGGCCCAGTGGTGCGCAGCAATTTTGTGGAGTTCAGCCCGGAACAATTGCAGCAGATCGATGCCGACAAACAGTACGAATACCAGTTGCAGACCGACGACCTCTTGAAGATCGCCTTTGCGGACGAGAAGAAGCTCAGTCTGGACCCGGTGCGGATTCTGCCTGACGGAGCAGTGACCCTGGTCGGCCTCGACCGCGTGAAGCTGGTGGGTTTGACTGTCACTGAAGCGGATTCCGTCATAACCGAGGCCTATTCCCGACAGTATCGGGATCCTCGGATCTCGGTCATCGTGTTGGAATCGGCGGGTCGGCAAGTATATGTGCTTGGGGAAGTGCATAACCCTGGTTTGATCAAACTCCCCATGGGGGGGCTGGCCCCAATCGCCGCCG
>Ga0210044_10000366_pt1 | contig 67913 bp, 63 predicted proteins | sample CryGey13umfilter_2_FD_183959 | JGI IMG/M metagenome (GOLD analysis project Ga0210044, IMG submission 183959) | Groundwater microbial communities from aquifer in Utah, USA - Crystal Geyser 4/9/14 3 um filter (SPAdes) (version 2) | ecosystem: Environmental > Aquatic > Deep subsurface >... | reverse complement strand
TGCGGCATAGCGGAGGACGAGTCGGCGCGGTCTTTGGGCGCGCCCCTCCAGGTCCACCACCTCATTCCCTTCCGCGTCAAACCGGTCAACGAGGCCCAATGGCTGACGACGCTGTGCCCTCGCTGCCCCGCGCAGATGGAGCGGGTGACCGATCGTCTGCTCTATAACGATCTGCACGAGTACCGGACGATGGAGGTCCGTCTCGTGGAGGTGGAGAGTTTCCAGCCGAAGCGAACTCTACGAGTCTACAACCTGGAGGTCGAGGAGGACGAGAGCTACATCGCCCGGGGCTTCGTGGCCCATAACTGCCGCTGCACGTGGATCGTAGGGGAATCGTGAGCGGCGAGGGATGGCGAGACTGCGCTTACGACTTCGGCTGGAAGCCGATGGACTTTCGCGGATGCTCGGGCGGCTCCATCAACTCCCGGATGGCGTCGAATACCACTCGGAATTTCGCATCGTACTTACTTTCCAGCGCGTCCAGTCGACGCGCCAGGTCTTTGTGGGAGGCCATCATCTGCCGTAGGCGGACGAAGGACCGCATGATCTCGATGTTGACCTGGACGGCCCGTTCGCTGTTGAGCACGCTTGAGAGCATCAGAATGCCGTGCTCGGTAAAGGCGTACGGAGGACGCCGCAGGCCCATTTTAGCGGTCGGATTGGAGGTCACAATCTGTGACCTCCAAAGTTCGAGTTCGGCCTTGCTCAGCCGGAACATGAAGTCCGGCGGGAAGCGCTTCTTATGCCGCTTGACCGCCTGATTGAACGCCTTGGTCGGTACCCGGTAGAGCTCCGCGAGATCGCGGTCGAGCATGACTTTCTGGCCGCGCAGGAGGTAGATGTGCTTTTCGATTTTCTCGCTAGGGATCAGGGACTTCATCGTCGACGATTCAGATTGTACCAAAAGCCGCCGCAACAGGATTGAAAAATCATGGAAACCATAATGAAACTCGACCTCGCCGACTTCGGCAACATCTTCCGCAGGAACCCGGCGGACCTCGACGACCAAGAACTGCTTGCCCTGGACTTCATCCTGCATCGCGCCTGGCAGGTCAAGCGCGAAGGCGGCCTCGTGAACCTGGGCGATAAGGCATTCAGCTTCGAGGAGATAATCGAGCGCCACGCCCTGGCCAAGAAGGAGATGTCCGAGCGCGCGTTCCGCCATCCCGTAGACGACGAGTTGGACGCGAAGACCGCGCCGCTCTTAAGCCGGGGAGAGGACGAAACCGAGAAGGGCGTCCGGCAGGCCTTCGGCTCCTATGCGGGCAAGAAGGGTCTCGCGGGCCGCATCTGCTCGCACATCCCCTACCACCGGACCTATGTCGAACCCTTCGCCGGCGGCGGGGCCGTGTTCTGGCGCAAGGACCCGTCGGCCAGGGAGGTGCTCAACGACCGCGACGCCGAGATCCCTTTCATGTACCGCTTCATCCGCAATCACACGGCCGAGGACCGCCGCGCTCTGGCCCAGCGCGACTAGATCATCCGCAAGTCTACGGACGAGCGGCTCAAGAAACTGGAGCCGACAACGAACAGGGACCGCTTCTACAAGTCCTTCTATCTCACCCGCTCGTCTTATGGCAAGCAGCGCGGCGGCTCGTTTAACCCGGCCAACGAGGGCGTGCGCATCGACTTCGAGCGCAACATTACGGGCGCGCAGGCGCGGCTTAAGAACGTCGCCGTCCACCACAAGGACTACCTGGCGATCCTCAAGAAGTACGACGGCCCCGACACGTTCTTCTACATGGACCCGCCGTATCCCGGCACCTACAACCTCCACGACTTCGGCTTCAAGGAGGAGCAGTTCCTCCGGGCGATCAAGGGCCTCAAGGCTAAGCCTCATGGACAAGGAAGTGCTCCGACAACTCGATCACGTCCTTGCCTGATTGAAACTCCGCCAGCTCCCTATCGTCGAACTTCCCGGACGAAGGTTCCATGCACAAAGTGAATATCTTAAGCTTCATGCCCTATCCGTTCCCCGCAACGCCCGCTCCGGTTGCTTCGCCAGGGCGCGGCCTCGCTCCCGCTCGGCTTCGCGCCCGGCTTCGCTCCCTCCGCTCCTGCCAAGGGTCCAAGTGTCCAAGGGCCAAGCGTAAATGACCTCAGCGGGCGGGCCGGAAGCCCAGGCCGTCGTAGCGGTAGCCAGGGACGATGCTGCCGCGAAAGGCCGACCGCGCGCCGGCCGCGACGTAGTACCTCGAGCCGCCGCGATACACCCGGTAGGAGCCCGTAGGACGCTCCCACGCGCTGCCATCTATCGGCGCTCCATTGTACGAGCTATGATACCAATCCTGGGTCCACTCCCAGACATTGCCCGACATGTCGCATAAACCATGCGACGTATTACCCATCGTCTTTGAGCATACCGGCCATGTCGCATCCCGCCCGCAGCCAGTGCCACCGTCAGTCATCACCGCGCGCGCGCAACTCGGCGTCTCGTTTCCCCACGGGTACTCGATGTCGCGTCCCCCGCTTCGCGCCGCGTACTCCCACTCAGCCTCGCTGGGAAGCCTGCCCCCAGACCACTTAGCGAAGGTGCTCGCCTGGCCCCAATCCACGCATACCACGGGCTGATCATCGCCCCAAAGCTTCTCACCGCAACTGTCATCAGGCGGCGCGCAGGCCCCCGCTTGAACACAGGCGCGGTATTGCGCGTTCGTAACCTCCGTCTTCGCCATCTGAAACGTCCTCACACTCACACGGTGCACAGGCTTCTCGTCTGAGCTTCCGCTGTTCGACCCCATCATGAAGCTCCCGCCAGGGATGGTGACCCACTCGATGCCGATCGCGGCGGCGCGGCGATCCGCGGGGCTCAGGACGACCGTCCCCGCGGGAAGATGCTTCTCAAGCCTTATGACGTGCGGATTCTCAGCCAAGGTCTTGCCGTACGCCTTCACGAAAGTCTCGGCGAACTTCTTCTTATCGGCCGCGCCCACCACGCTCAGCGCCAAGAGCCGGCTCAGCTTGGACCAGTCCTGGTCCCGTATCTCAGCCCGCTTGCGCCGCGCCTCCTCGGCCGCCGCCAACTCCTGCGCGTAGCGCTCCCACTCGGCCGCCCGCTCCTGGGCCGCCTGGGCGTAGCGCGGATACTTCTTCCCCAGCTCCAGCCAGGCAGCGCGCTTCGCCTCGGCGCTCAGTTCGCCCTTATCCTTCTCGCTCACAGCGGCAAACGCCGCCTGCGCCGCATATTCGTCCCAGGCGGCCGCGCGCTTGGCCGATAGCCCCCCGTAGGAAGCGACCTCCCGGCCCAACTCGCGCCATTTCGCGGCCTTCGCCTCCGCCGACGCCCCGCCTTTCTCGAACTTCACCGCCGCGTCGTACTTCTCCAAAGCCGCGATGTTCACGCTGCCGAAGTCTATCCCTTCGAGCTTCCCAATCTCCTCCGGCAAATCTGCGCGCGGCACTCTCCCTGCCCCGACCATTGCCGGCGCATTGGCCCTGGGCACCGCCGGCAAAGCGCTGACCTCGAAGCGAATCGTTCCAGCCCCGCCTTCACGGTCGATCCGGCCCAGGTCCGGCGCGCGCTCCCGGCCCATGCCGAGCAGCGCTTTCCCGTCTCCCGCCGCAAGCTCAGGCGTCTGCGTCCGGTCCTTCGCCAGCCGCAACACCTTGGCGATGTAATCTATCAGGCCCGACGCCGTGACCTTGCCCCCCTCATCGGCCGCCCAGCCCCGCAACCCGCCGAGCGCCAGGTAGCTGAAGGCCGGACGCGACGGCGAGGACTTGGGAAGCGGCCCTGCGAACTGGTCCGCTCTGGCCGCAGTCATCAGGATCGTCCGGTTGTCTAGCGGGCCGGGCGTCCCTGCCATTGTTACCAGGGGCTGAAGCCCTTTGACCAAAGCCTGCCCGGATGTCGACTTGCCGCTGAAGCAGGCATCTACGAGCACGACCGTCCTGCCTTGCTTGCCCTTCGACAGGAGCCCTAAGAGTTCGTTTCTGGCAAGGCTGCGCGCGTAGAGGCTGTCCGCCCTCTGTTGGGCATCCACCCCGATCAGCATCCCGTCTTTACCGTCCTCGCTCGGCGCGCCGTGACCGATGAACACGAACCACAAGGTCCCGCCCGCCTTCACCTCTGATGCCGCTCGGGCGGCCGACCGGCGCATCAGTTCCAGGGTTGCCTCCTCGTTGCGAAGCAGCGCCACGCGATGCGCGGGGACCTTGAGCGTGTCGGTCAGGTACGCGTGCCAGTCTTCGGCGTTTTGACGCGCGCCGGGAATCCCTTCCACGAAGGCATACTTCTCGACGCCGACGATGACCGCCGCGTCCTTGCCGCCCCCGCCCACAGCCTTAGGCGGGTGCGAGAGATCGGGCCAGACGGACGCCGACGCCAAATAAGGCACAAGGAATACGGCGGCAAGCATGACCGAAAAGCAATCACGACGCGTGAGGAATCCGCTCGTTATATCGCACACGATCAGAGTTTAGGCCGCTCTTTGGAGAGTGTCAACTTGGACGCAGGAAGATGAGTGGGGGGCGTTGCGCGGCTTAGCGTAGCGATCTCTCGACCCTCGCGATCGGACCGCGTATCCAATTCGTATCCACTCTCCATGCAGTTCGGTGCATTTCCATGCAAGTCGCGGGAATCGGTCACGGCGTTTTCTCGACGAGAATGCATCCCCATGCAACTCGCCCGGTTCCCTTGCCAAGGTAGAGACGGCGTCCCAACACCGGCGTGAAACCATGGGGGCCAAAAGGGGGCCAAACTCCCACGAAGCCGCGCGAAATTCCGGGAAGTAGCGGGCAAGGGCGGGAAGGGAGCTTCTAGGTGAGTCTCGTCGAGGGGGCAGGCTCTCCGACGAGGATTTACGGCTTACGGGAAGGGCCGGGATCGTTTTTCGAGAGCGTCCGTTTCAACCGCTCACGCACCCTTCCTGATGTGGCCCAAGGCGTATTATACCTAAAGGCCGGCCGCCGCCAAACCCTCGAGGAAGTGCGAATCGGGTCCGCCGTTCTCCTTCCAGCCGTCGAAATCATAGACGACCTTCCCGTCCTTGAGAAAGTAGAAGTGAGGCGACGTGAGGAAATCGAAATCCGGGAAATCATTCGCGTCGCGGGCGACGTAGACATTCGAGAAATCGAAGCGTTCCTGCCAGTTGTGAACTCCGATTGAGTCGAAGCGTTGTGTCAGCAAAACGCCGTGATCGCGAAACAAGGGTCTTAACCGCGCGTCGTCCAAAATATCGTCTAGAGCTCGTTCCGAGACGGCGCATCCGGTCCACATGACCATGACGATACGCGGACCGTGTGCAAGGTCGAGCCCGCGGAGCCGCGCCGTCTTCCCGGCATCGGTGACTTCGAACACATTGTTGGAGCCTGCCGACGCTGTCGCAATGCCCGGCGTGACTTTGGGGATAAACGGAAAGCGGACGTGCGGAAAATCCTCGTGCAGTCGAGCCGCTCGATCGAAAAGGCGGGCCCCGACGTAGGCTTTGTACATTTTGCGAAGATCATGTTCCGATACGTTATCTCTACGGACCAGCTCGTCGAGCGTATTCCGTTGGAAGTCGACGAAACGCCGATTTCCCGGAAGGTAGAAGGTGATCCTTCCGATCGCCTTGTAGAGGCGTCTGATCTCCTCGTTCGAATAGCGGGCCAGCTTGCGTTTTACGAAATCCGATTCGCGCAGGAGGCCGGCGGATTCCTTGAGCGAACTTGCATCACGGACTAGTTCTTTTCGTCCGATTTCATCTGCGATTTTCAGAACGCCTCTTCTGCCTCCCGTGCAACCCATCGCGGCAAGGATGGCGACGAGGGAGATCAAGCGGAAGAGGAGTCGCGTGGTTACTTGCAGTTCGTCTTGCAAGTATAGTCTTCCTGAGAGAGGCACCGCGGTCGTTCTTCCGGATCGGGAGGCAAGTCGCAGATGGAGTCTTCGCACCATCCGTTGCCGCAAAGACTCTTAGGACCGATTTCAGGATTCGGATTCAAAGCGCTGAGAAGGTCGGCGTAAGCCTCTTTTGAAAGGGAGTCCTTCAGCCCACGGTATCGAAAGGAAACGATTTCTCCATCTAGGAAGACGAGGCTGTCGTAAAATTCCGCACGGACTCTGTCCGGTGCGTCGCGGAGCAGATCGGAGATATCGACCATACGGGGATGCCCTGTCCGTTTTGGGGTCGATGCCGGTCGAGGCGGGGAGTCGAGTCCTGCCAGGATCGCGTCGATTTGTTTCGAATTAAGGTTTCTTCGGAGCGGCGCCATGTTCATGGATACGACTTCACCATTAAGCAATCGCAGATCCCCGATGAATTCCGCGCGGTCGGACGGCGGAAGGTCTTTGAGAAGTTCCTTGAGATCGACGAGGCGTGGGACTCGCTTCGTGTTTCCGACGTTTCCAATTGGAACGGCTGAGATTTCGTCATCCGCCTTCTTTGACGAAACGGCTATCGCTCCTCCTGTGTCGGCATACAGTCCTTCGAAGGATGGCTTCCTTTGCTCTGCGGCACCGGCCGGATGGCAAAAAATTGCGGACAAAAGAAGCGGGGCAACGAGGTTGGAGAATTGGATGGGGAGTACCTCCGTCGGGACGAAAATCCTGTTTAAGTATACGCTCGTTGCGCAAGAAATTCAATGCGAAAAGAGACTATTTCTAAATTCTAAACCGCTCGGGGTTGGAAGCTGTCGGGCGTCGCGCGGGCGACGATCTCCCGGTAGGGGGCCGGGATGTCGGCGCCCAGAAACGACTCCTCGGGGACATAGGGATAGACCTCATCGATGCGCTTGATCTCGATCGGGCTTACCCGGCGGAAGATATGGTGGCGCCGCACCTCCGAGGGCTTGCGAAAGCTGGCCGCGCCGAAGAGCTCCGCGGCGGCGCGCAGCGTCTCGGCGTGGAAATTCCTCACGCGCCGAGCCTTGTCCTCGACATCAAGCCCGGCGACGAGCCAGGGGTTTTGCGTCGTGATTCCGGTCGGGCAGTTGTTCGAATTGCACTCCAGCGCCTGGATGCAGCCCAGCGCCAGCATCATGCCGCGCGCCGAGGCGCAGAGGTCGGCGCCCAGCGCGAGGGCCCGGACGATGTCAAATCCGCTGACGATTTTGCCGGAGGCGATCACCTTGATCTTGTCGCGCAGCCCGCAGCCGACGAGGGCGTCGTGCACGAACACCAGTCCCTCCTTAAGAGGCAGGCCGACCGCGTTGGAGAACTCCACCGGCGCGGCGCCGGTGCCGCCCTCGCCGCCGTCGACCGAGATGAAATCCGGAGTGACGCCCGCCTCGCGCATCGCGAGACAGATCGCGACGAATTCGCTGCGCTTGCCGACGCAAAGCTTAAACCCCACCGGCTTGCCCCCCGACAATTCGCGCAGGCGCGCGATAAATTCCACCAGACCGCGCGGGGTCGAGAAGGCGGTATGGCCGGGCGGCGAGACGACCTTCGTCCCCGGGATAACGCCGCGGATGCGGGCGATTTCGGGAGTATTCTTCGCGGCCGGCAGGATGCCCCCGTGCCCCGGCTTGGCCCCCTGCGAGAGCTTCACCTCGATCATCTTAACCGCGTCCAAAGAGGCCGTCTCCCGGAAGCGGGACGCGTCGAATTTTCCATCCACCGTCCGGCAGCCGAAATAACCGGTGCCGATCTGCCAGATCAAATCCCCGCCGCGCTCGAGGTGATAGGGACTCGCGGAACCCTCGCCGGTGTTGTGCGCGAATCCCCCGCGCCTGGCGCCCTCGTTGAGCGCCAGCACCGCGTTGGGGCTGAGCGCGCCGAAGCTCATCGCCGAGATATTGAGCAGGCTCGCCGAGTAGGGTTTGGCGCAGGCCCCTTCCCCGATGCTCACGCGCGGCGACGGGTCGATTTCCTCCTCCGACAGCGCGGCGATGGAATGCGCCATCCACTCGTAGCCGACGGCGTAGACATCGAGCTGCGTCCCGAACGGGGTGGTGTCGAGGTCGCGCTTGGCGCGCTGATAGACCACCGAGCGCTGCACGCGGTTAAACGGACTGCCGTTGATGTCGGATTCGACGAAGTACTGGTAAATCTTCGGCCGCAGCATCTCCATCCAATAGCGGCCGCGGCCGACGAGCGGGAAGTTGGCTAGTATCGTGCGCCGTTTTTGGAAGTAGTCGTAAAAGCCGAGAAGGAGCAGCGGGCCCAGTACGACCCAAGCGTAGAGTAATCGCGGCTCTAAAATCCCGATCGGAACGGAGGCTGCGAGCAGCAATAGCGAGCCGTAGAGAAATTGCTGGCGCACGGGCATCGCTCCCAACTATAACCCGGTAGCGCGATCCGATCAAGAACGCGCGAATGCAGTTCTAGACCGCGGCGGATGCCGCTTCCGCTACGCCTGCGCCGGGTAGAACGTCGCCTCGGACACGTGGAACCTCTTGGCGAGCCGCTTGATTTGCTCCCGCGTGAGCTTGCGCTTACCGTTGAGCACGTAGGAGACTGCGGGCTGTCCCCCCAGGTCCTTAGCCAGGTCATACTGGGTCAGTTCGTGCTGCTCCATCAGAAAGCGCAGCATGTCCTCGGGGCTGCCCGGCCCGGACGGAAACTCCTTCTTCTCGTACTCCTCGATGAAGGGGGAAATCGAGAGCAGGTACTTGCCCGCGGCCTTACGGTCGGCGGGGTCCAGCGTCTCCAATTCCCGCTCCTTCATCAGGATGCCCGCGGCCTCGGTGTAGGCGCGGTGCAACTCCTTGTTGGTGATGGGCTGCGGGGGCAGGTGCAGGTAGAGCCACTTGAGCAGCGCGTTGGAAACGGGCCTCTCCAGGAATTTGAGCTTCTTGGTCAGGGTCTGCGCGGTCATGACTAATGTTTCCACCTGCCTCGGTCGTACTCGGCGTGGGTCAGCACCTGCTCGACGGAGGCTAAACCCAGTTCGTAGTCCACCAAGGCAATCAGTCGGTACTTGTTCCCGCTGATGTTGAACACCGTGTAGGGCCTCACGTAGTCCGCCGAGCGGAAGGTCCGCTTCAGTTCGACGAGATTTCCGACGTTGCTGCCCTCCATACTCCGAAGCCAGGCATCGAGCGCGGTCCTCGCGTCCCGGTGCGCCCGGGCGAACTCGGCGAGCCGTTCTCGGCGCTGAACCTTCACCCCTCTAATTATAACGTATTGTTATTATTTATCAAGGGCTGGATGCGGACTCCAGCAAACTCAATCGGCCGAGCCGAATCAGGTCGTCTGCGCGCCCCCAAGGGCGGCGAAGACTCGACGCAGCCGATCCTCGGCCTCCTCCGCCACCGGGGCGACGGCCGGGTTGTCGACGAGCGCGAACATCGCTCGAGGGTCCGCGATCGAAACGATGACGCCTCCTGTCGCCGCCTCCTGCACGACCACGTTGCAGGGGAGCAAGAGACCGATCTGAGGCTCGGCCTCAAGCGCGCGATGCGCGAGGCCGGGATTGCAGGCGCCCAGAATCATGTAGCGGCGAAAGTCGACCTCGAGCTTCTTCTTGAGCGTGGCCTTGACGTCGATCTCGGTGAGGACGCCGAACCCTTCCTTCTTGAGAGCGTCGCCGACGCGGCCAAGCGCGTCATCGAAGTTCGTGTCCGAAAGCGTGGTTTCAAATCCGTATCGGAAGGGGCTCATAGTTTTCTCTTTCACTTGCGCAACTCCAAGAGCATCCGCTCGTAGGTTTCTCGATTTATTTCTCCACGCCCGTAACGGCGCTTCAGCGCCTGCTCGGGCGACTCCGGGGCGCCGCCGCCGCGGCGCGTCAGGAGTCAACTCGTTAAAACACCCTATCAACACGGCGAGGCTCATGCCATGACGGCCGGGTGATTTTTTTATGGCCGGCGCATGCCCCGCAAACCGCGCGTCCCGACACTCAATACATTTTCCAAATGAATGTGTTTCAGAATATTTACTTTATGAATTTTTCCCCCTTCCCTATACTGTGATTGTGTACGCTCTAATAGACGCCCCTCGCCCGACTTAATCCGCGTCTTCCGAAAGAGGGGGTCGCTTTGAAGCATGATTATTCCTCCCGACCCCCAGAAACCGTTCCGAGACGAGCTTCTCAGCATCGAACTTCTCGAGGAACGCGCTCGCTCGCTCGGGGCCCGCTTTACGGTCGACCCCTCGCGCCGCCCGGCGCGAAGCGTGTTCCCGCGCTTCAATGAAAACGCTCTTCGGCTGAACTACGCGTACCGCATGCTCGGGGACGACGCGCATCGCGGCGATTTCGTAACGCCCGCGGCGGAATGGCTTCTCGACAACTTCCATCTGGTGGCCGCCGAGATTCGCGCGATCCGCAACGACCTTCCGCCGAGCTACTACCGCCAGTTGCCTGCGCTCGCTTCGCCCGAACTGCGCGGCGGCGCGCGCGTGTACGCGCTGGCCGTGGAATTGATCCGACACAGCGACAGCCGCCTTGATCCTCAGCAACTCGCGCGCTTTCTAAACAGCTTTCAAAGCGTCGCGCCGCTGAGCATCGGAGAGCTCTGGGCCTGGCCGAGCATGCTGAAGCTGGCCCTCATCGAGAACTTAAGACGCGTGGCCGAGGAGATACTTGACTCCCGCGCGGCGCGGCGTGCGGCCGATGAGTACGCGGCCCGAATCGACGCCAAGGGCCGGGGAACCGCGCCTCCTTTGCCCCGCAGGCTTCATCTCGCGCAAGTCGTGCAGCTTCTGCGGCATCTGCGCGAGTACGGACCGCGGCTGGAGGCCGTGCGCTCGGGCCTCGACGCGCATCTGGCCGAGTCCAAAATGACGGTAGAGGACGCGATCCGTAGCGAGCATGAGCGGCTGGCCGTTTCCCAGGTCACTACGGCCAACATCATCTCCAGCTTGCGGCTCGTCGCGGAACTGGATTGGAGCAAGTTCGTCGAGTCGGTAAGCGTCGTCGACCGCGTCCTGCGCCGGGATCCCGCAGGCGTTCATTCGCGCATGGATTTCCTGACCCGAGACCGCTACCGCCAAGCGGTCGAAATGCTGGCCGAACCCTCCGCGGAGTCCCAATTGCGCGCCGCCCTGCGGGCGGTCGAAAGCGCCCGCCTGGCGGCGGAGAAGGAGGGACTCTCCGCGCGCGCGGCTCACGTGGGCTACCATCTGATCGGCAAAGGGCACCCCGCCCTAGAAGAGGACCTCGCCTGGCGCCCGGGCCCGCTTCGGCGTTTGCTCCGCGCGGCGTTCGCTCGAGCGAGCCTGGTCTATTTAGGTTCCATCGCGCTCACGACCGGCGCGCTGGTTGCGGCGGCGCTGCAGTGGGCCGGCGGCGAGGACCTCTCGCCGACGATGCGCCTGCTCTTCGCGGCGCTGCTGCTTTTGCCGGCCAGCGAGACGGCCATCGCACTTATCCAGCGCCTCGCCGCGGCCCTCGTGCCGCCCCGGCGCTTGCCGCGCCTGGACCTGAAAGCGGGGGTTCCCGAGGACGCGCGGACGATGGTCGTCGTTCCCACTTTGCTGACAAGCGTGAAGGAGACGAAGAGACTTCTGGAACACTTAGAGGTCCTGGCGCTGGGAAACCTGGATCCGCGGATTCATTTCGCGATCCTCAGCGATTTCACCGACGCCGATACGCAGCAGGTGTCCGGGGACGACGCCGTCTTAAACGCGGCGCGGGAAGGCATCACGGAGCTTAACGGGAGGTTGAGCGAAGGACGCGGCGACCGATTCTTTCTGCTCCACCGCGAGCGCCGATGGAATCCCGTTGAGGGCTGTTGGATGGGGTGGGAGCGCAAGCGGGGCAAACTGGAGGAGCTTAATCGCCTCCTTCGCGGCGCGACCGATACCAGCTACGTCGTTCAGGTGGGAGAGGTGTCTTTGCTTGCCGGCGTGCGCTACTGCATCACACTTGACTCCGACACCCGGCTTCCGCGGGACGCGGCCAAAAAGCTCATCGGCATCATCGCCCACCCGCTGAATCGACCGCATTACGACGCGGCTCTCGGACGGGTCACCGAAGGCTACGCCGTCCTTCAGCCTCGCGTCAGCGTGACCGCCTCCAGCGCCGCCGGATCCCGCTTCGCGCGGCTCTACGCCGGCCACACCGGCGTCGATCCCTACACCACGGCCGTCTCGGACGTCTATCAGGATCTGTTCGGGGAGGGACTGTTTACCGGGAAGGGGCTCTACGACGTCGACGCGTTCACGGCCTCCCTCGCAGGGCGTGTGCCGGAAAACTCGCTTCTGTCTCACGACCTGTTCGAGGGACTCCACGCGCGCGTCGCGTTGGTGTCGGATGTGGAAGTTGTCGACGATTACCCGGCGAGTTATCCGGCCTACGCGCGCCGCGCGCGGCGCTGGATTCGCGGAGACTGGCAGCTCCTGGCGTGGCTGCTTCCCTTCGGCTCCGCGCGCGAAGGCTTGCCCCCCGGCCGTTTGCCCCTTATCTCATGGTGGAAGATATTCGACAACCTTCGCCGAAGCCTTGTCGCACCCGCGACCGTCGCGCTGCTTTTGTTTATCTGGACGCTTCTGCCGGGGAGCCCCGGGCTGTGGACCGCAGCCGTCATCGCGGCTCTCGCGTTTCCCATGTATCCGCTGCTGCTCGGAGCCCTGGCAGGACCGAGCGCCCAGCAGTCCTTCCGCATTTTTCTGCGCGTGCTGCGGGAAGACGCCGCCGCCCAACTGGAACGGACCGCGCTGCAGCTCGTTCTCTTGCCCCATCAGGCATGGGAGGCGCTCGGCGCCGTCTCAACCACGCTTTTGCGGGTCTACGTCACGCGCCGCAGACTGCTCGAATGGGAGACCGCCGCCGCCAGCGACGCGCGCGTCACCCCTCCGGAGCTGAGACTCGCCGTTCGAGCGTTCTATAAGGAAATGGCCGTGAGTCCGATACTCGCGCTGACCGGGGCGGCCCTGGTCGCCCTCGTCCGACCGGACGCCTTGCCGGCGGCCGCGGGGCTGCTTCTCATCTGGGGCGCGGCGCCCTTCGTGGTTTGCCTATTAAGCCGACCTCTTCCCGATGACACCGTCGAGCTCAACGAATCCGATCGCGCACAACTGCTCGCGGCGGCCCGCAAGACCTGGGGTTATTTCGCGGCCTTCATGGGGCCCGACAACCACGGCCTGCCGGCGGACAATTATCAGGTTTCCTCCGAGCCCATACTTGCGCGTCGGACCTCCCCGACAAACATCGGATTCGGCCTGCTGTCCGTTCTCGCGGCCCACGACCTCGGCTTCATCAAAACTCCGGAGTTGGAGGATAAAATAGACGCGACGCTGACGACGATAGAAGGACTCGAACGCTTTGAAGGACATCTCTTCAACTGGTACGACACGCAAAGCTTAGCGGCGCTTCGGCCCCGATACGTCTCCAGCGTCGACAGCGGCAATCTCTACGCGTCGCTCATCGTGCTCGCAGCGGGACTGCGGGAGCTCGGCTTGGAGTCCCTCGCGAACCGCGCTGCGGTGTTCGGCGACGCGATGAATTTTCGGTTCCTTTACGATTCCCGGCGGAGCTTGCTCGCGATCGGCTATCGCGCCGCGGACGAAGAAATTCCGGGCGGGCTGGACAGGTCGAATTACGATCTGCTCGCCTCGGAGTCCCGCTTGGCGAGTTTTCTGGGCATCGCCAAGGGCGACCTGCCCGAAGAGCACTGGTTCCACCTCGGACGCTCGGTGACCAGCGTCCACGGCATGCCCACCCTCCTTTCGTGGGGCGCGACGATGTTTGAATATCTGATGCCGCTGATCGTTATGCGCCGATACCCGGGCACCTTGCTTGACGAGTCATGCCGGATGGCGCTGCGCCGCCAGCGGGACTACGGCGAACTGCGCGGCGTGCCGTGGGGCATCTCCGAATCCGCCTACGCGCTCGTCGACAGTCACCAAACATATCAATATAAAGCGTTCGGCGTACCCGGCCTGGGTCTTAAGCGCGGCTTGAGCGACGAATTGGTGGTTGCGCCCTACGCCGCGGCGCTCGCCGCGCTTATCGATCCTTCCGCGGCCGCGCAGAACCTGCGGCGTCTGAGCGCCCTGGGGCTTGAAGGGGAATTCGGATATTTCGACGCCATCGACTACACTCCGCGCGACACCGAAGCGCAAGCGCCGGAGCCGGAGGGGGGCACTCTTTCCGGAGAAATCGTCAAGACCTACATGGCGCATCATCAAGGGATGGCTCTGACGGCCATCGCCAACGTTCTCGACGGCCGGCGAATGGTCGCGCGCTTCCACGGCGACCCGCGCGTGCAGGCGACCGAACTCCTTTTGCAGGAACGCTCACCGCGCCACGCGTTGATCATCCTCCCGCGTCCGGATGACGGCACGCGGCTCACCGCGCCCGTTCCCCCGGCGGCGACGCGCCGCTACCGCTCTCCCCACACGCTGTTTCCGCACGCTCAGTTTCTGTCGAACGGCCGCTACACCGTGGCGCTCACCAACGCGGGCGGGGGGGCCAGTTTTTGCGGAGGGCGCGCGATTACGCGGACGCGCGCGGACACGACGCGCGACCCAGGGAGCCAGTTCCTCTATTTGCGCGACGTCCGCAACGACCGGGTCTGGTCGGCGACGCATCATCCGATCGGGAAAGAAGCCGACGAGTTCCTTGTCACCTTCGCCGTCGACAAAGCCGCCTATCGTCGCCGCGACCACGATATCGGCTCTTTACTCGAAATCGCCGTCTCTCCCGAAGACGATGTCGAGGTACGCCGACTTACCGTGACCAATCTCGACGACCGGGCGCGCGAACTCGAGGTCACCAGCTACGCCGAAATCGTTCTCGCTCCCGCGGCCGACGACCTCGCCCATCCGGCGTTCGGCAAGCTCTATGTCGAATCGGAATATGCCGTCGAGGGCGGAGCCTTGATCTGCCATCGGCGACCGCGCTCCCCGGACGAAACGCCGATATGGGCCGTTCACGTTCTCAGCCTCGAGGGGCACGCGCAAGGCCCCGTGGAATGGGAGTGCGACCGCGACCGCTTCCTCGGCCGCGGTCGAAGTCCGGAGAACCCCCAGGCCCTCGACGGGCGGCCTCTCACGGGAACGACGGGCGTCCTGCTCGACCCCATCGTCAGCCTTCGCCAACGCATCCTCCTCGCCCCCGGCGCCGTCGTACGACTCTCCTTTACCACGGGAACGACCGCGAGCCGGGAAACGGCCCACGCGCTCGTCCAGCGCTACCGCGATCCCAGCTCCGCGGCGCGCACCTTCGCCCTGGCCTTCGCGCACGCTCAGAGCAACCGGCGCCATCTCGGTCTTTCTACCGAGGAGACGATTCTTTTCGACCGACTCGCTTCCCGCGTCCTCTATCATGACGCGTCCCTGCGGGCGACTCCCGAGCTGCGTGCGCGCTCCGCGCTGGGACAATCAGGATTGTGGCCCCACGGGATTTCGGGAGACCTTCCGATCGTCCTGGTTCGCATCGTGGCTCAGGACGGGCTGGCGCTGGCGCGGCAGGTTCTGCAAGCCCAGGAGTACTGGCGGCTCAAGGGCCTGGCCGCGGATGTCGTCATCCTCAACGCGCAGCGCGTGAGCTACCTCGATGAAGTCCAAAATCAGCTGACCTCCTTGCTCGACAACGGACCCTGGCGGACCTGGAAGCATCGACCCGGAGGCGCCTTCCTGCTCCGCGCCGACCGCATGCCGGTAAAGGAACGCATCCTTCTGGAAGTCGTCGCGCACGCCATCGTAAGCGATGATCGCGGGGGCCTCTCCCAGCAGCTCGACCAGCCGGGGCCGGCCTGGGCAGAACGCGCGTCCTTCACGCTTTCTCCCGCCCAATGGCCCCCCCGGCCGGCGAAGTTCCCCGGTGACCCCGCGTTGACGCCGACCTTGCTCATGCACAACGGCCTCGGAGGCTTCTCGCAGGGTGGACGCGAGTATGCCGTCGTTCTCGATGGGGACCGGCAGACGCCTTTGCCTTGGGTCAATGTCATCGCCGGCCCGAATTTCGGAACCATCGTCACCGAGTCGGGCGCGTCCTACACCTGGTCTGAAAACAGCCGCGAAAACCGGCTCACGCCGTTCGCCAATGATCCTGTATCCGATCCGACCTCGGAAGCGCTCTTTATCCGCGACGAGGAGACCGGCGCAACCTGGTCGCCGACGCCCGGCCCCTTGCCTCGAACAAGCGCCGACGGCCGCTTCGTGATCCGTCATCGCGCCGGCGTGACCCGCTTCGACCGCGTCGTCGGAGGAATCCGACATCGACTTGAAATCTTCGTCGATCCCAAAGATCCCGTGAAATTCTCCCTGCTCTCCGTGACCAACGAGAGCGGCTCTCCCCGCTCCCTAAGCGTCTTCTCTTACATTGAATGGGCGCTCGGGCCGCCCCAAGAGGATCACAGCGCGCATGTCGTGACCGAGCGGGACGAGGCGACCGGAGCCGTCTTCGCCTCGAATTTCTGGAGCGGGGATTTCGCGGGACGCTCAGGCTTCCTTTTTTCCAGCGAAACCGCGAAATCGGCCACGGGCGACCGGACCTCCTTCCTCGGACGAAACGGGTCGCTCGCACGCCCCGCGGGGCTGTTTCGGGAAACGCTCTCCGAACGCTTCGGGGCCGGCCTGGACCCGTGCGCCGCGCTGCAGGTCCCGCTGACCCTTGCCCCCGGAGAAACGCGGGAACTGCTCTTCCTCCTCGGACAGGGGAAGAACGCGACGCACGCCCGGGAATTGATCGCCCGCCATGGACGCGTCCCGGCGGCATCGGCGGCGCTGACGAGCGCGGAGCAAGGCTGGGAGCAGGTCCTCGGGGCGGTACAGGTCCGCACGCCCGACGACTCGTTCGATCTCCTCATGAACCGTTGGCTGCTCTATCAGAACCTCGCCTGCCGGCTCTGGGCGAGAACCGGTTACTACCAGCCCGGCGGCGCTTTCGGATTTCGCGACCAGCTTCAAGACGTCATGGCTCTGACTTTGGCCCGGCCCGATCTCGCGCGGGAGCACCTCCTGCGTGCGGCCTCCCGGCAATTCCCGGAAGGCGACGTCCAGCACTGGTGGCACCCGCCCAGCGGACGCGGCACGCGCACCCGCTGCTCCGACGATCTTCTCTGGCTTCCATACGCGGTCGCCCATTACGTGCGCACGACGGCCGACTCCGGAATCCTGGACGCAGACGTTGCGTTTCTAGAGGCGCCTTTACTCCAGCCGCACGAGCAGGAGAACTACTGCGAGCCTAAGATTTCCGAAGAGAAGGCCTCCCTATTCGAGCATTGCAAGCGCGCACTCGAGCGCGGACTCACCTCCGGCGCGCACGGCCTGCCGTTGATGGGCAGCGGTGATTGGAACGACGGCATGAACCGCGTGGGCAGCGAAGGGCGCGGGGAAAGCGTTTGGCTCGCCTTCTTCCTCCACGCCGTACTCGAGGACTTCGCTCCCCTCTGCGCCTCGCGCGGTGACGCGTCCTTCACGGAACGCTGCCGCGCGGAGCGCGTCCGCCTCGCGGCGGTCCTGGAGCAGTCATGGGACGGTGAATGGTATCTGCGCGCCTATGACGACGACGCAGCCCCGCTCGGATCGGCGCAAAGTTCCGAGTGTCAAATCGACTCGTTGACGCAATCCTGGGCGGTTCTCTCCGGCGTGGCCCCGCCGCGTCTGGCCAATCGCGCGATGGACGCGGTCCGGGCCCACCTCATCCGCCGCGGAGCGGGACTCATTCTTTTGCTCACTCCCCCCTTTGATCACTCGTCGCGCTCGCCCGGCTACATCATGGGCTACCCGCCCGGCGCCCGGGAAAACGGCGGCCAATACACGCACGCGGCGGCCTGGATCGTGATGGCCCTGGCCCGACAGGGCTGCGGCGACGAGGCCGCGGAATTGTTTCACATGATCAACCCCATCAACCACACGCGCAACGCCGAGGGCGTCGGCCGCTATAAAGGCGAGCCCTACGTACTCGCCGGGGATGTTCTCGCCCACCCCGAACATTCGGGCCGGGCCGGTTGGACCTGGTACACCGGATCCGCCGGCTGGATGTACCGCGCCGGCCTTGAGAGCATTCTCGGTCTGCGCCGCAATGGAACGGCCTTTGAGGTGGCTCCCTGCATCCCCTCCTCGTGGTCCGGCTTTGATATCACCTGGGTGTTCGGGCGGACGACCTACGAAATCGCGGTGTCGAACCCCGAACGCCGATGCCGGGGCATCGCCGAGGCGAAGCTCGACGGCGCGGCGGTCGATCCCGCCGCCATCGCGCTGATCGATGACGGCGGAACGCACGCCGTGCGGCTGGTGATGGGAGAACCGGCGGTCAAAGAGGAAGCGGTTCGAACGATTTGAGCGTGCCTTCGCGCCATCGAAACGGCCCCGCCTCAAGGCCCGAAAGCCTGCCCCGCCAGAATCGAAAGCGAGAAACGCGAACTGCTTTTATTGTCGCTGAGCGCATACGCCAGATCGATGCGCACCGGACTATTGCCGGCGGAACGAGACGGCGCCACGCGAAGCCCCAGACCGACGCTGCTCTTCATGTCGTTGGGCTGCACCCGGCTCGACGCCGGCCACACATATCCCGAGTCGAAAAAGACGACCGCGCCGATGTCGAGGCGACTCGGTCCCCGTTTCCGCCGTTTACGTACCGCGAACGGTAGTCGGAGTTGAAGAGCAGAAGCTGCTTTGACCAGGCGAAGCCCTTGCTCACCGCCAACCCGGGCAGGATTTCCGACTCCGTCGTCGACAGGGGCCGAAAATGAGGCGCCCACTACACGGACGGAAACACCCCGAGCCCCAGGTTGTAGTCCTCGGCATGCGTGAATTTCTGGATGCGATGCACCTTAATGAAGTCCAGCTCCTCCCAATCACCGGATAATTGAAGAAATCCCAGATGCCGATGATCGGGGTCCGGACCGGAGGATAGGCCCGGGATACCGCTGTAATCGGTACGGTGCCCCAGCACGCCGAACGTGACATGCCGCGCGCGCTCCGTGGAGGTCGCCAAGGTGACGCCGTAGGTGAGTCCTGATTCAATCACGCGTGCGCGAAACGGGCTCGCCCCGGCCCTTCCCGAATAATCCGTACTCGTATATTCCCCATAGCGGAAGGTGCTGCCCAGCGCCGTACGCGCGATCGAGGCGAAAAAAGGGCGGTCCAAAGACAGCGAGTAGAGCCGGCTGTCCGGGGCGGACTCCGCCCGCATCGCGTACACCAAATGCTCTTTTCCCAGGAACTGCGGATCCCGGCAGCCGAAGGTTTGGGAGTTCGACGTTCCATGGCGACGATAGACGGCGGAGAGGGTTTTGCCGTATCCCATGAGATTATGATCGGTGAGCCCCGCGCTGCCGCTCGTCTGGCCGCCGGCGCGCTTAAAGCTTGCGACCACTTCAAGAGTCCAGGAGTCGTAAGTCCGCACGAGCACGTCCACGGCGCCGTCCGGGTTGATCATGGCGGCGGCCTCGGCCCGCCGGATAAACGGGAGCCGCCGAAGATTGCGCTCCGTCTCCGCGACCAAGGCGGGGTCGTAGCGGTCACCGACCTTGAAAAGCAACTCGCGCTCGATGACGGAGTCGCGCGTCAGAGTGTGCATATTGTTGGCCATCCGGTAGAACAGTTTGTTCTCGGGAGACCGGTCCGTATCAAAAACTGCGCTCCATGCGCGTATAGCCGACAAACCCCGCCAACAGGCAGGCGGGCGGGGACACCGGCCTTCCATCCCCACTTCGATGCGCCCGCCGCGGCCAACGAAAACGACGCCGAGGTATGCCCCGACGGGAAGGCGTCAAGGCTCGTGCTGTCCGGACGAATGCGCCGCACGCTGGCCTTGAGAATCAAGGTCTGAAGTCCAGCCAACGAAAGCGCCTCGAAACCCAACAATCCGATCTCCTGGGTCCGCTCCGCGTCGAAATACCAGCCCGCGAAATAGGTCGCGCCCATGGCCGGCAGGAGATAGGCGGGATATCCGATAATGGCCCCCGTCTTCGTGGCGGCTCCGCCCAAGGGCCTGCTGCGCGGCAGAGTAGCGGCGGCGCTGAAATCATCGAAGTGCGCCGTATCCCCGTACCGGGCGATGCCGGCGCCGGCGCCGGCGGTCAGCAACGTTAGAATCCCCTCGGGGCGCAGTTCCTCCCTGACGCCGTGGAGTAAATCCATCGGGAACTCCCGCAGCCCGCTCAAATCTCCGTCCCTCGCGATCGCGGACGAAGGGAGCAGGAGACACAGGATCCCGATGAAAATACGAGGCCTCCTCACGCACGTCAGGGGGAGCTCCCCGAGGCCAGGGAGGAAAGTTTTATCATGACGCCCTCCTGAGCGCATGAAACACGGAGGTGAAGACGGTTAATCCTCCAAGACCACCAGAAAATTCCGGCTTTCGGTAGCGGTATCCTTTCCACTTTGAGGCCTAATCCTGGCGACCGCCTTGTATCCGCCCGAACGGTACTGCGACCAGTCGTACCACCAGAACCCGGAAGCCTTGCGGCAGCCGTGCCAGGGTCCGTTGTTGATGCTGACTTCGACGCCCGCGGCGCCCTCGGGAGCGCCGACCCTGAAGGCGTATTCCGTCGACGAGATAACCTCGCCTTCCCGCGGGTAGTCCAGCACCACGCCCCGCTTGGCCGCAACGGCCGCGCGTTCGCGCTTGCGGTCGCTTGAAATGCGGTCCGCGCCGCGTCCGCTCCGATTCGTTTGATTCATTGTTCTCGGTTTTATTTTCATCTCATTACCCCCCTTGAATTGCGATTTGCTTTCGCCGTCTAGGCTTTGACGAGAGGGAATCCGGCCTCGGACCAATCCTTGAGGCCTCCTTCGTAAGCGAATACGCCCGTATATCCGTAAGACGCCAGCTTTCCAGAGGCGCTTTTCGTAGAATCGTTCTCGTCCCCGCCGCCGTACACGACTATGGTTTCGGTTTTTTCGGAGACGATTTCTCCGACCTTAATTTCGGTGAGGGTATCGAACGGAATCCACTTCGACCCGGCGATGACCGACTCCGGCTTGTAGTGGGCGCCGTCGAGTACGTTCCAAAGATGCATTTTTTCGTTCTTATCGATCTTGGCTTTGAGCCCGGCGCGATCGATCGTTTTAAATTTCTCTCCGGTCTTCATAAATTTCTCCTTTTGCGTCCGGCGCGGCCCGCAGGCATCGCCGCGACGCCTCCCGACAGCCGACTTTGAGTATGACACCCGGGCCGTATTTTTAAAATTAGATATTCGGCATTATGTTCATCTAGAAAATCTATTACTCTGAAATTCACTCAAGGGGACGGGCGGAGGTCCGCGGCTCTTGGCCGCGCGGCGGGGCGTGCTCCGCCCAAGCGAACGATCGACCGATCATCCGCCCTATTTGCGGCCGATTAAGGGTTTTTTAAGAGGTACGAGATTCGATCCCGCAGGTCCGACATTTCGAAGGGCTTTGTGATATAGGAATCCCCCCCGACCTGCAGGCTTCTCAAAAAACTCATATCGTCTTCGCGGGCGGTCATAAACAGGATGGAAAGATTCCTGCTTTTGGCATGCGCCCGAACCGCCGCGCACACCTCAAAACCGTCGCTTCCGGGCATATTAATGTCCAGGATCAGCAGCTTCGGTTTGAAGCTTTCGATCATGTCGACGGCCTCTTCCCCGCCGTCCAGGCAGATGATCTCGTACTCCCTTCCGAGCGCGGCTTGAAGCGTATCGCGAATCTCGCCGTCATCGTCGATGACCATCACGCACGGCGGCTTCCCCGTCTCCCGCGAACTCAAATTCGGCTTCCGGAGAGAGGGTTTCTCTTTGGTTGAACTCCGATTCCGCATGCCTACAGTATGCCGGGAAAGCTAAGTTTCACATAGTAGATAAACTGATAATGATCCATTCATTAAAATTATTTACGGACATGGCCGGGAATCGGGACGGAGAAGGTACCCACACTCAGGAACCGGCGACAGAGCTCGAAGGTGTCCCGAGCGTTCATAATGAAGGTGTGCGCATGGCGCAACTCGGCGAAATCCTTCATCCCCGCCAATTTCGTCGACTCCACCAGCACGATCCCGTCGTTGGGAGCCCCGGACAGCAGCGTCGTACCCCTCGTTCCCGCGATCACCGCGAATTCTGCGCTCGGAACCGGCAGAGAGTCGTAGAATTCCGCCTCGGACAACTTCTGTCCGCTGTCACCCGTGATCCAGTGGTACAGGACATTCCCCTTGAACCTCGCGGCTAAGGCCGCCGGACGGTTCGGCGGCGCGAGCATCACGATTCGGCCCAGCCCCGGAGGAAAGCCCGTCTTGAACCCGTTGCGAATGACGATATTACCCAGCGAATGCCCGATCAAATGGTACTTTCCGCCGCCGGCGTCACGCTCGACGGACTCGAGAAGGCGCTCGGTGATTTCATCGAGCGAATGCGTCGTCTGGCTGTAGCGGAAATTCACTGTCCTATAGCCCGCCTTCTCCAGCCGGAGCGACAACAGCAGCATCGACGCGCGGGTCCGGCCCATGCCGTGCAGCAAATAGACGGTTTCCGCAGGGGGCCCGCCCGCCCGCCCCAAAGAGGCGCCGCTCACCATCATCAACACCGCCGTCAGCCCCAATGCACGCATATCCTGCGCGGAGCAATATTTATGCCAAAACAGCGGACTTGATCTCGATCGGAGAAACCATTAAACTCAGCCTTAATGCCCGCAACGACGCTGCGAGAGGAGCTTCCCGCCCTCGGTCACGGCGACCATTGCTGCCTGCTTTTCAGCTCCGCTGAAGACCAGTTGCGCGCGACGGTGCCGTTTTTGTCCCTCGGCCTAGAGCGCAACGAGCAAAGCCTCTTTGTTGGAGACCCCTCCGCCGTGGAAGCCGTCCGCGAAGGCTTAAAGGACGCCGGAGTCGACCTCGAAAACCAGCAGAAAAAGGGGCGCCTGGTCCTAAGCAGCGATCGGGACTACCTCGACAACGACCATTGGCGCACCGAGAAAATGCTCGGCTTTCTGCAGCAGGCCTACGACGGGGCTCTCAGCGAAGGCTTCTCCGCCCTGCGGGCCGCGGGCGACGTTTCATGGCAGGTCGGGCCGCATCGGGAGTATGAGGACGTCGTCTATTACGAAGCCCTGCTCGACCTGTTTTTCATCGGCAAGCGGATGGTCGGGATGTGCCAGTACCCGAAGGCGGAATGCCCCCCCGAAACGCTGAGCGGGATTCTCAATACCCACCGGCTGGCCGCCATCGATTCCGACCTTTGCCCGAATTTCCACTATGTGCCGCCGGACCTGCTCATCGAGAAAGACCCGGAGGCCCGTCAGGCGAAACGTATGGAATGGATGACGACCCAGCTCCTGCGCGTTAAAAGGGCCGAGGACGAGCGCGACGAAATCCAGCGGCAGTTTCTTCACGCGCAGAAAGTGGAGGCCGTCGGGAGACTGGCGGGCGGCATCGCCCACGACTTCAACAACATCCTGACCGGCATCCTGGGCCTCGTCGAATTCGTCCTGGAAAACCCCTCGGCGGATGAGGAGGTCAAGACCGATGTCCGGGAGATCCGGCATGCGGGCGACCGCGCCGCGGCACTGACGCGGCAGCTCCTGGCCTTCAGCAACCGACGCGCGCTTGGACGCAGAGTGTTGAATTTAAACGACGCCCTCCGGAACATGGACAAGTTCCTTCGCCGCGTGATCGGAGATGAAATCGAACTGCAGACCGTGCTGGGCGCAGGCGTGGGCAATCTTAAAATCGATCCCGGCCAACTGGAACAGATCATCGTGAATTCGGCGGTGAACGCCCGCGATGCGATGCCCGACGGCGGCACGCTGCATTTGGAGACCGGAGAAGCCGCGCTGAGCGGGGACTTCGCCGAATCCCATCCGGGGCTGTCCGCCGGCCGGCATGTGATGCTGACGGCCCAAGACGATGGGAGCGGCATTTCTCCGGAAACGATGGAGCGAATCTTCGAGCCGTTTTTCAGCACGAAGGAGTTCGGCAAGGGAACGGGATTGGGGCTTTCCACGGTCCGGGAAATCGTCCGGCAGAACGACGGGGCCATCGTCGTCCACAGCGAGCCCGGCAAGGGAGCGACCTTCACAATCTACTTTCCGCGCGTCGAAGAGGACATTGACGCCCCGCTCCCCGAAGAAAAGCGGGATGAACCGCTGACAGGAAACGAGACGATTCTGCTCGTGGACGACGACGACTTGGTGCGCAAGCTCATGCACCTCGCCTTCGTCGAGCGAGGGTATACCGTATTGGACGCGATCAGCGCCCCTGAGGCCCTCAAGTTTTGCGAGCGCCACAAGGACACGATTCACCTTATGCTCGTTGATGCGCTTTTGCCTCGAATGAACGGCGCCGAAATCGCCAAACGCGCGAAGAGCCTGCGGCCGAAGTTGAAGGTCCTGTTCATCTCGGGCTGCACCGGGGCCGCCGTGGTGCGCGACGAGATTCTTGAAAACGGCCAGGCCTTTCTGGAGAAGCCTTTCGCTCCCGACAGCCTGCTGCGCAAGGCCCGCGCTGTTCTGGACCGGCGCTAACCCCGCCTTCTCCGGAATTGATAGAATCCGTTCAGACTTGCCTTTCTGGAGACCCCGATGGATTGGAACCCGATTAAGAAGCTTAGAGAGAAATTCGCCGGCGGCGCCGAGAAGCCCCCGCAAGCGACGACCGCCGAGATGGAGAAGGCCGCCTCGGCGATGGGCGGCTCCATGCCCGATCTCAAAGAACTCGAGAAGCAGGGCATGATGGGCAAATTCTTCCGCCACTGGAAGAACCCGGCGTTCATGAAGCAGATGAAAGCCGTCGCCGCGCGGATGGCGGCCGAAGGCGTCAACGTGAAGGATCAGAAGGCCGTCCAGGCCTGGATCGAGAAGAACAAGGCGCTTCTCATGTCCGGCAAGCTGCCCGACGCGCCCGATAATCAGAAACCGGTCACCATCGTCAACGACGGCCCGCAGATCGGCCGCAACGATCCCTGCAATTGCGGCTCCGGCAAGAAGTACAAGAAGTGCTGCGCGAAGGGCTGAGAGCCTAAAGCAAAAACCAGGTCGCGATTCCCAAATAGGTGACCGTGCCGACGATGTCGGTCAAGGTCGAGACGATCGGGCCGGTCGCGGTGGCCGGATCGATGCCGACGCGCGTGAAGACCACCGGGACCAAGGTCCCCAAAGTCGCGGCGATCGTCATCGAAACCAGCACTCCCGTCCCGGTCACCAGCGAAAAATCCCAGCCGAAACGATCGCCGTAAAAGAGATGCGATACCAAGACCAGGATCAGACTGGTTGAGACGCCCAGCAGCAGTCCGATCTTGAAGCCCTTCATGATCTTTTCCATCGCCTTAGATGCGTTCGCTTCCCCGGAGGCGAGTTCGCGCACCATGATGATGGCCGACTGAGAGCTCACGTTTCCTGAAAGCGCCGAAATCAGCGGCATAAAGGTGACGATCGCGACGATCTTGGAAAGCGTCCCTTCGAAACTCCAGATCACCGCAGCGACGATGAGCTGTCCGAGCCCCGCGATCGCCATCCAGGGCATGCGGTGCCACGCGGACTCCAGCACCGAGGCCTCTTCGAATTCCTCAACGGCGGTACCGACGATTTTAGCCAGATCCTCTTCGGTTTCCTCTTCGACGACTTCGACGATGTCGGTATCGAGCACGACCCCGAGCAGACGCCGCCGCGAATCCACCACGGGCGCGCTGCCGAACCGGTAATGGCTGAAGAGCTGCGCGGCCTCCTCCTGGTCCATCTCGGGCTTGAGCTCGACCGGCTCCGGGTTCATCAACTCCGAAACGACCATTTCCGGAGGAGCGACGACCAGCTCCTTGAGATAAACGATGCCTCCGAGCCGCTCCTCGGAGTCCACCACGAAAAGCGTGTCGAGATAGACCGTTTCGATCAGACGCAGGCGCACGCCGCGCTGAATCATGTCCAGCGCCTGCCGGCAGCTCCACTTCGAGTTGATCGAGAAGAAATTCGTGCGCATCATCGCGCCGACGCTTTCTTCCGGGTAGCGCAGGTAGCGCTCGACTTCCTCGCCCTTCTCGCCCTGGCGACGCAGGAGTCCTTCCAATTGGCGCACCAGCGGCGTGGGCAGTTCGCGCAGAATGCGGCTGGTCTCCGCCGGGTCGAGATCCTCGACGAGTTCCTCGATTTCTTCTTTGCGCAGCGCGCCGAGCAGTTCTTCCTGATGCTCCGGATCGAGTTCCTCGAACAACTGCAGCGCGCGCTGGCGCGGCGCGAGCTTGAACAGGACCTTTTGCTCATCCGTCTCGAACTGATCCCAGCCCTCCGAAAGATCCATCGGGCTGATTTGCCGAAGGGCCTTGCGCAGCGAGCCGAATTCGCGGTTGGCGAGCAGTTCCTTGAGATCCGCGAGGAAGAGCTGAATGGTCCGCATTAGACCATTGTACCACTATGCTAGGATGCGGCGATGGAGCCGCTTCCGCGACTTCGCGCCGTCGATGCCTTTCCCGTCGAAGAAGGGGGGACGACCTATCTTGCGCTTCGCGACGACGACGGCTTTTCGGAGCAGGTCGTTCTTCTCTCTTCTCTTGACGCGATCATCGCCGGGTGCTTCGACGGCCGGACGACCGAGAAGCAGGCACTGGCCCGACTCGCGCGCCAGGTCGGCGCGAAGGAGTTTCCCGTCACCCGGCTGCGGGAACTGCGGCGGGTCTTGGACGAAAACCTGCTGCTGGAGAACGACCGGTTCGAACGCGCCCGCCGCGCGATTTTGGAAGGGTTCCGCGACGCCCCCGAACGCCCGGCGCATCTGGCCGGCGTCGGCTATCCCGCACGTCCCGTGAAGCTCGCCGCGGCGCTCGATTCCTACTTCGAACTGCCCGACGGACCCGGCGACGCCGGGAAGCCGGGTTCGGCGAAGCCGCCGACCGGGCTCGTCTCCCCCCACATCGATTTCAACCGGGGGAAAGCGGGCTACGCGTGGGCCTACCGAGAAATACTCCGTTCGGGGATGCCCGAGCTTACGGTGATCCTGGGCGTCGCCCACCGCACGCCGGAAACCCCGTTTGTGCTTACGCGCAAGGACTACGGGACGCCGTTCGGGAGCGCCCGCACCGACGCGGCCTTGGTCGAAGCGCTGGAAAAGAAGCTCCCATTCGACGCCCGCGCGGACGAACTGACCCATCGCTCGGAACATTCAATCGAATTTCAGGCGGTGTATCTGCGCTACTGCGCGAAACGCCTCGGTCTCGATGGAGACGCCAAAATCCTTCCGATTCTCTGCTCCTCGTGCGATCTAAACGGAAACGATCCCGGGGACCGGACGCGGGTCTTTCTCGACCGTCTCGCCGACGCGCTCGCTTCCTACAGGGGACGGATCTGCCTGCTCGCCGGCGTGGACTTCGCGCATATCGGCCCTCGCTTCGGAGACGCCGAACCCGCCGTTGGAGAGTTTCTCGAGAGAACGCAGCGCGAGGACCTTGTCAGCCTTGCGAGACTCGAGGAAGTCGACGCCGACGGATTCTTGGATTCGGTCCAGTTCGACGACAACCAACGCAAGGTCTGCGGAGTCAGCGCGCTGTACGCCTTCGCCGAACTGCACAAGCGTCTGTTCCCCGGCGTCGCAGGAAGGACGCTTCATTACGCGCACGCCGCGGACCCCGCGGGGGGCGAGGTGACCTTCGCCTCGCAGGTGTTCCGCCCGTGATGCCAGCGGCCCCGGCAGGGGCGCTGTGCCGGACGCTAAGGCAGCGTGCGGTGCTCGGCGCGTTCGTACTCGCCTGCGTCGGCGTCGCGATGGAGGTCGCGTTCACTTCTTTGATGGAGTTTTCCTCCAGCGGAAGCTGGCGGCTCATGGGCAAGAGCTACCTCTGGATGTTTCCGATCTACGCGCTTCTGTACCCGGCGTTTGTTTATCTCCGGCCGGTACTCGGCAGGAAACCGTGGTGGGCGCGCGCGGGGCTGTATACCGCCGGGATTTTCCTCGTCGAATATCTCACCGGCTGGGGGCTTCGCCTCGCGACCGGCGCCTGTCCGTGGGACTACGGGAACGCGCGCTGGGCGGTGCAGGGCGTGATACGGCTCGACTACGCGCCGCTTTGGGCCGGCGCGGCGCTCGGCTACGAACGGATTTTCCTGTTCGTGCATCCCGAATCCCCCTGAACCGCCTTTTCGCTATACTCTCTGAATATGAAAGACGAACGCGACTGTCCCTGCGGGACCACCCGAACCTTCGGCGGCTGCTGCGGCCCCATCATCTCCGGGAAGACGACCGCCCCCACCGCCGAGGCGCTGATGCGGGCGCGTTATTCCAGCTACGCGACCGGCGCGATCGATTTCATCGAGCGGTCCCAAGCCCCGGAAGGCCGCGGTAATTTCGACCGTGCAGGCTCGGAAAAGTGGGCGAAGGAAAGCGAGTGGCTGGGACTGAACATCGTTTCAAAAAAGGACGGCGGCCCCGGGGACGCGACAGGAACCGTCAGCTTCATCGCCCGCTACAAACAGAACGGTGAAGAGCACGAACACCAGGAAATCGGCGTTTTTCGCAAGGACGGCGATTCGTGGCTCTTCGTCGAAGGCCGCCATCCGGTCCCGCGAACGATCGTCAACGACTCGCCCGCCCCGGGCCGCAACGCCCCCTGCTCCTGCGGCTCCGGAAAGAAGTTCAAGAAGTGCCACGGTCAGTAGGGCTTTTCCCGGCCGCCGTCACTAAAACGTCACCGCGCTGAAACCCTTCCTCTATAACGTTCGCGTAGACTACGGTCATGCGCCGAGCCGCTTGGTTTTTTTCCCTGCTGCTGCTGCACGGAACCGGAACGCCGGTATGGGCCGCGCTGGCCCGGGTCCCGCTCTCGCACGCAGGCACGGCGCCGCCCTCGTTGACTGTCCCGATTGCGGCGCTAAATGCTCCGACCCTAGCGCCCGGGCCGCTCGCCGCACCCTCGATTTCCGGTTTGCTGCCGCTGCCGGCGGCGTCCTTGCTCCCGATTGCCCCAATGCCGACGGCGCGCCCCGCGGCGATTTCCGGCCTTCGGCTCGCGCCCGCCGCTTTTAAGAACCCGCAGGCCCCGCGCGCGCTGGGGCAAAAACGCACCGGGACGCAGTCCCCCCGCGAAGGCGCGAAACCGCGGCTCGACTCCGCCGCGAAATCGGCCGCCGCCGCGCTCGCCGCCCCGGGACGCGCGGGCGAGCATTGGCGCAAACTTGATTTCTCTCTGCCGGCCGCCGACGCCCCGCTCGACCCCGTTTTTTCGGACGCCCCTCGTCGCCGCGGTGTGCGATTTTCCAGCCTCGCGGCCGCGGGCGAAGCCTCTTCGGGACGCGCTCCGGCCGTCCCGCCCTCGCCGATCGGGGCGTTTCTCGGGGGAACCTTCGCCTCCCAGGTTGGAAACAACGCGCTTCATGTCGCGCTGCCGATCGCGTTGCTGGGCGCAGGCGCCGCGTTCTCGACGGTCGCCGTCGTCATCGCCCTGGCCGGCGCGGCCGATGCGGCCGGGACTTTGATCGGAGGATGGCTCGCCGACCGCGTCCACTCGAAACATCTCCTGACCGCCGCCGCGGCCGCCCGCGCCGCCGCGCTTTTCGCGCTGCCCGCGCTGCTCGCCGCCGATTCGCTGACCTTGCCGGTCGCGGCCGGCGTCGTGCTCGCCGACGCGCTTGCGCGCGGAATCGCGGACACCGCCCGCCACGCACTGCCGCTGTCGCTGACTGGATCGGAAAGGGATGCGCTCGACGCGTTCAACTCCCGCTATCAAACCTTCTTCGAGGGGGGCGCGCTTATCGGGCCGTTCGCAGTCGGCGGGATGATGTTGATGACCGGCACCACCGGGGCCCTATGGTTCGTCCCGGCCGCGTTCGCCCTGTCGTCCGCCGCGTTCGCGCTGATCCCGAACCGCCCGATGGCGCCGCGAGCCGTCGGACCCGACGCGAACGGCGCAGCCCCGCTCATCGGCGTCGTTGAGACGGTCCGCGCGCTGCTGCGCGACCCGAAGACCTCTCTCGCGTTTCTGGCCGCGGTCTCGCTGACTTTGTACCCGCTGCGAAGCGTCCTCCCGGCGGCTTACGCCGAATCGCTTCTGCACGACTCCACCTCGGCGGCCTGGCTGGTCGGCATGTTCGGGCTCGGCGGCCTCGTCGGCGCGGCGCTGTATCGCCGTTTCCACCGGCGCGCACCCCCCGGACTCTGGCTCGGCGTGAGCTCGGCCGGCACCCTAGGGCTCGCGCTCGCCTGGGCCCCCGCGTCCCTTCCGCTCCTGGCGACCGCCATCTTCCTGTTCGCGGCGGCGAACGTCACGGCTCGGCTCTTTGCGCTCTCGACTTTGCAATCCCGCGCGCCGCCCGGCGCCGCCGGACGCGTGCTCGGCGCAACCCGCTTCAGCGTGAACCTCAGCGCGATGGGCGTCAAAGCGCTGGTCGGAGCCGCGTTCGCGGCCGCCGTCGGCGCGCACGCGGCCTTCGTTTGGATCGGAGCCGGCCTAGCCGCCGCCGCCGTGGTTCAAGCGCTGCTGGCCTATCGCGCGGGGAAAACCGCCTCCGCCCCGCCGCGCCTCAACGCCGCCGACGCACAAGCATCCCCGGACAACCTCTTCGACAAAGACCCCGAGGGAGACTCCGAGCGGCTTCGCGCGAACTACCGCAAGAAACGGCGCGGTCTCGAGTTCTACTTCCGCAACGCCTTCTTTCCGATGCAGAAGCGCTTCGCGCAGTTGTTCGAACTCGACGCGATGCCGCGCGTGTTCCTGCACGGCAACCCGCATCTGGACAACTACGCGAAAACCCATCACGGCGCGGCAATGGTCGATTTCGACCGCTCGCGCGTCGGTCCATACGCCTGGGATCTGCTCCGCTTCCTCGTCTCGCTATCAATCTCTCAGAAGCGCCCGGGGAGCGAATTACTTCCGGAGGCAACCCTCGCCGCACTGCGCGAGGGCTACCTCGCGGGTTTTCGCCGTCCCGAGAAAGGCTATCGCGAAATGAAGAAACTCCGCAAAACCAAGCCGACGCGGGAAGAACGCTCGACCCGCGCCTATGTCGAAGGCGGACTGAAATGGGTCGAAGAGATGCGCGCGCGCCCGTTAGCGGTTGACGACGCGCGCGTCGCCGCGCTGCTCGCCGGCTACGCCGCAAACCGCGGCGAGCCGGAACTGCTCGAGGATTTCTTCATCGCCGAGGCCGGGCTCGGAGTCGGCTCCATGGGCGAGCGGGAGCGCATCGTCCTTTTGCTCAAGCCCCGCGACGCGCATTCCCGCGCCGACTGGATTTTGCTCGATTTGAAGGAAAACCGAAACGATCCCGACGACCGCTGGTTCGCGACTCCCTTCCCCTCCGATGGAGAGCGGATGCTGCGCGCGTCGGAACTGTACGCCCCCGGCTGGGCCGACGGACCCGGCTGGACCCTTTATGAAGGAAAGGTCTGGTCCGGACGCCGGATCCCGACGCAGAACGCGAAGCTCAAGCGCGCGCTGGGAGCGAAGGAACTCGCCGACCTCGCGGGCGCGGTCGGCTCTCAACTCGGCCGGGGCCACCGGCTCTCGCTGCAAAGCGCAGCGCCGGACTTTCTCGAAGCGCATCTGCGGGATCACTGGGACGAACTCGTCGCCTCCGCGGCCGCGATCAAGCGCGAATTGACCGCCGCGCACCGTCGCTATTTGCGTAAACTTTCTTCCGAGGAGAAAACCGATGACTGAAGCCGCGCTGCTGGGAGCCGTTCTCGCCGGATTCGCGGTCTTTCCGGGAACGGCGACCGATGCGCTCGGCGGACGCCTCGGCGGAATCTCATCTCTGCGTTGGGACGCGAAACGCGAGCTGCTCGTCGCGCTGCCCGACCGCGGCCAGGACGACGGGAAGAAGGCGTACGCCCCCCGCTTCCACGAATTCCGCGTCCATGAAACCGGCGACGGCGGGGTGTCGCTGGAATTGGCCTCCACGACTCTCTTCCGGGACGCGGAGGGCCGGCCGTTCAGCGGGCTGATCGACACCGATGAAAGCAAGCTTGACGCCGAAGGACTCGGGATCGCCCCCGACGGGACGCTGTGGGTCGGCGACGAGTACGCACCGGCGCTGTATCATTTCTCACGGGACGGGAAACTGCTCGACCGGATTCTCCCTCCGGATCATTATCTCCCCGGCGAGAACTCGGGCCGCACGAACAACCGCGGCTTTGAAGGCGTCTGCTCCAGCCCGGACGGTTCGCGGCTTGCGGTGCTCCTGCAGAGTCCGCTGAAACAGGACGGCGGCAAGGCCGGCGAATTCTCCCGAATGCTGGTTTACGAAACCGCCGACATGAAAAAGTCCCCAAAGGATTTTCGCGTTCCGAGACTCGACCCCGCCGCCGTCGACGCCGAGCCGCCGCTGAGCCGCAAGGACCTGGCGTTCAATGAGTGCGAGGGTGTTTCCAATACGGCCTTCCTGCTGCTCGAACGCGACAACCGGGGCCTCGGGGCCGATCCCGGCCGGAGCCGGATGCCGGCCTACAAGAGCGTCGTTTGGGCGGAATTGAAGAAGGGAAAGACCGTTCGAATCCGCTCCCTCGATCTTCTCGCGGTCCTGAAAACCGGGGGGCTCGACCCCGAAACGCTGCCCGTCAAATTCGAATCGATCGCCTGGGGCGTCCCGGCCCGGGGCGGGCGGACGCTTTGGGTCGCCGTCGACAACGACTTCGAACCCGAAGTCCCGACCTACTTCTTCCGTTTGCTTTTGCCTTAGCCTACGCCGGACAAGGCACGAAGCGGCTTTTGACCAGCTCGTAGCTGCGCGACGCCAAACGCTTCGCGTCCACGCTTTCGCCGCGCAGCGGCTCGAACGCGTTGAGCGTGACGGTGATCTCGCGAACGGAAACGAGCTCCCACAGATGCGGGAGAAAGGTCATGTCGCCGTACCAGTAAACCCGATCCCGATTCTCCACGTCGAGCGAACGGCCGTCGATCGCCTCGTAGTTCAGGCATACGGGCTGCACCGGACGGCGGCTCTTTACCGCGCTTTCGTAGAGCGCGCGGCGAAACGGCATAACTCCCGCGCCGTTGGTGCTGGTCGCTTCGGGAAATACGGCCACGTCGAGCCCCTCTTCCAACGCTTCGGCGATTTCGGCGATCTCGTTTTTCAGATTCCACATCCGCCTGCGATCTACGAACAGGCAGCCGGCCGCGCGGCACAGATGACCGATGCCCATCGTCGCCCGCATGTCCATGGAAGTGACGAAGCAGCTCGGGATCTGCGAGGCGATGACGAGCATGTCCACGTAGGACAGGTGATTGGAGACCAACATCACGTTGCCCGCGCGCGGACGCAGCGTCCCGTCGACTCGGACCCGAATTCCCATCACGCGGCAGGCGAACGCCGAGTAGCGGTGCGCGAGCACCGCCAGCGCGCGCATCCGGCGCCACCGGCTGCGCATCCACAGCGGCAGCAGCGCCGCGTGCGCGGCGAAGACGCCGATCGTTCCCAGAACGACGACAAACTTCGCCGAACGGCGGATCACGCGCGCTCCTTCATGAAGCGCGCGGCGAAGCGCGGGGTCATATTCTCAAAATCCAGCACCGTGAAGAAATCGGTGCTCTGGAACGTCCGATCCAGCGCCGGGAAACCGTGCACCCGCGCCCCAATTCGAGCTTCACGCCGCCCGCCGCGAGAAAACCCTCGATCTCGAATTCCGTCTCCGAGTAGAACCGTCTCGCGAAATTCGAGCAAAGCATCCGGTAGGTCGCGATCAAGCGGTTCGCTTCCTCGTCGACGACGATCAGATGATCGGCGAACAGGTCGAAGCGGTCGAAGTCGATCTCGCCGGGAAGCGTCCGTCCCAGCCGTTCGCGAAAGAATACTTCGTGGCGCAGGCGCAGAGCGGCTAAAAGCTCGCCCGGGGACTCCGCGGTCTTGATGCGGTAACGGCCCACCGTCGCGTCGACGGCGCGCTTCGGACGAAACGAGTCGAACTCGACAAAAACTTCGGCCTGCTTGAGTACGGACGGTGTCACGTCGGCGGCGATCGTCATCCTCATGGGTTTCTCCTTTAGACCGTCATCTCGGCTTCACGCGGGTAGTTCGCGCTCAGGCCCAATTCCTCGACCGTGGCCTTCAAGCGTTCGGGCCGACCCCAGTCGCACCACAGAACGCCCTCCATCGGGAGCACCAGCGAGCGCGCCGGAACCCGCTGCAGGACGTCCCGGGAGAGATCTACTTCCGGCAGGGTCCGGTACAAAGCCGCGAGCGCCTCCCCGTCCACGCGCCCGCCGCGCACGCCCAACAAGGGGTCGAATCGGCCGACCACCCACGGGTGCAGCTCCTCGAAAAGCTTCCAAAAGGCGCGCCCTCGGAACGCGAGCACCATCGTGTTCCATAGGCAGCCTTCCTCGTACATCGCACGCGCGCGGGCACGGCCCGGCTTCTCCAGCATCCGCGCGACGCCGCGCGCTCCGGGGTAGCGGCCCGACACGATCCGACCGCGCGGTTCGATCCATCCGTACTCGGTTTCCGCGCGGTCGGGACGGGCCGCCATCATCACCAGAGACTCTTCCCGGAGGTTTGCCAGGTCGACCGCGGCCGCCGCGTAATCAAGGAAGCGCGAGGACGAGTGGACGAAATGGTCCGAGGGAAGCACCAGGATGTCGGCCTCGGGGTCCTCAGCCAAAATATGCGCGAGACCCAGCAGCAGACCGACCCCGGTGCCGCGATTTTCCGGCTGTTCGACGATGCGCCCCGGCACGAACAGGCGCCGCGGTTCATCGAGCCAGCGCCAGTGACCCTTTCCGATCACCGTCACGACGCGCGTCGAACCGGCCGCCGCGACCGCGCGCTCCATCGTATGCTCGAGCATCGTCCGTTCCCCGGTGAACGCGCAGTACTGCTTCGGACGCGCCTCGCCGAGCCAACCGCGGATCCACGGCTCCATGCGCTTGCCTTCCCCTCCGGCGAGGACCAATGCCCATATTTTTCTGCTTTGCGCGTGCTGGTTCATCCCATCCTCCTTTTTTTCCATTGTAGCCGCCGCTCTCGGCGCACGCGATGGAGAGGGGGTAGTGATCTCTTGGCTGATTTGTGACGCTTTCGTCACGCCGTTCTTACAAAACGCTGACCCGCCCGCAATGGGTCCCCGCCTGCCTTTCCTTTAAACTAAGGTCATGAACGGACCGGGAGACGCGGCGGAGGACTGGCGAGGAGGACTGATCGACCTGTTCGTCGGGGTTCTCATCCTCGCTTTGGCCGCCGCGCTGCTTTTGGTGATCCCCGGCCGCAAATAAGAGGAGGGAGGCCGCATGCAGACCACGCCGAAGCGCTACCGGACGATCTGGCTCTCGGACATTCATCTGGGTACTCGCGGCTGCAAGGCGGACTACCTGCTCGACTTCCTAAAGAACAACGAATCCGACCGCCTCTACCTCGTCGGCGACATCATCGACGGCTGGGCCCTCAAGAAAAGCTGGTACTGGCCGCAGGCTCACAACGACGTGATTCAAAAGGTGCTGCGAAAGGCGCGCAAGGGAACGAAGGTCGTGTACGTCCCGGGAAACCACGACGAGGGCATGCGGGATTTTCTGGGATTGCGCTTCGGCGGCGTACGCGTCGTCAGAGAAGCGGTCCACAAGACCGCCGACGGACGGCGGCTGCTGGTCATCCACGGCGACCAGTTCGACGGCGTCGTCGCGCACGCTCGAATACACGATACACGAACTGCGCCGGAGAGGGCATCTGGTCGAGGTCGTCGAGCCCGGCCGCTTCGCGTCGCGTCGCTTCCCTGTCCCGGCTACCCGGAAATCCGATTGGCCGTCGCCCCCCGCCGCCGCCTGGAACGTATTCTCGACGCGGCCTCTCCGGATGCGGTGCATCTCGCGACTGAAGGCCCTCTCGGCCTCGCCGCGCGTCGGATCTGCCTCGACCGCGGCGTCGCGTTTACGACCGCGTTTCACACCCGCTTTCCCGACTACGTGAAGCGCCGCACCGGACTTCCGGTCGAGGTCGGATTTCGCTTTATGCGATGGTTCCATCGTCCCGCGTCGCGCGTGCTCGCCGCCACTCCCTCGCTGATCGCCGAACTCGAGGGGCGCGGGTTCGAAAACCTCAAGCTTTGGAGCCGCGGCGTCGACGCCGTGCTGTTTCGCCCCCGGCCCAAAGGTTATTTAGACCTCCCCCACCCGATTCTGCTCAATGTGGGACGCGTCGCGGTCGAGAAGAATTTGGAAGCCTTCCTGGGTTTGGAGTTTTCGGGGACGAAGGTCGTCGTTGGAGACGGCCCCAGCCTTCCTGGACTCAAGCGGCGCTATCCCGGAGTCCGGTTCTTGGGGGCAAAGCGCGGCGAGGAACTCGCGCGATGCTACGCCGACGCCGACGCGTTCGTTTTTCCGAGCCGTACCGACTTCGGCCTCGTGCTGCTGGAAGCCCTCGCCTCCGGGGTCCCGGTGGCGGCGTTTCCGGTCGCCGGCCCGCGCGACGCGGTCACCGACCCGGCGGTCGGCTGCCTCGACGAGGATCTCGGGCGCGCCGTGCGGACCGCTCTGAGCTTGGACCCGGAGCGCTGCCGGGAGTACGCGCTTTCCTATTCCTGGGCGAGCGTCGCGGAACGCTTCGCGGCGCTGCTGGAGCCGCGCCCCTGGTACGCGCCGCCGGATCCCGACGCGCTGGCGCTGGCCGCCTAAGCGGCGTGTTAACTTCCGGATTTTGGAGCGGCGGCTCTCGTCTCGTCGCCGACATCGTCGACGGGCACGACGCCGTGGCGGATGTCCTGGCCGAGCACCATGAAGATCACGTCCTCGGCGATGTTGGTAGCATGGTCGGCGATCCGCTCCAGGTTGCGCGAAATCAAGATCATGTCGAGCGCGCGCTGGATCGTCGAGGCGTCGGACTGCATCAGAGAGCGCAGTTCGTTGAAGGTTTGACTCTTCAGCCGATCTTCCTCGTCGTCGCGCCGGATCACCGATTTCGCGAGTTCCACGTCCTTCTTCGCGAACGCGTCGAGGCTGTCCTTAAGCATCGCCACGGCTAGTTCGGCCATCCGCGGCACGTCGCCCAGCTTCATCTGCGGCAGATTCGAAAGGAAGCAGCCCGTTTCGGCGACGTTGACCGCCTGATCGCCGATGCGCTCCAGGTCCGAGTTCACCTTCAGCGCGGCGGCCACCAGGCGAAGATCGCCGGCGGCCGGGGAGTGAAGCGCCAGCAGGTTCAGGCACAACTCGTCGATCTCCAAATGAAGCCCGTTCACGCGGTCCTCGCGCTCCGTGATGCCGGGGAGCAAGGAGGGGTCGCTTTCGATCACGAGCTTCACGGCGGAGTGGATCATTCCCTCGCAAAGCCCTCCCATGCGCAGAATCGCCTCGCGCAGTCCGTCCAAGTCCCGGTCGAAATGCCGCTCCACGCTCACCCGAACCTCCCGGTCACGTAGTCCTCGGTCCGCTTGTCGGACGGGTTGGTAAAGATTTTTCTCGTATCGTCGTACTCCACGAGTTCCCCCATCAGAAAGAAGGCGGTGCGCTGGGACACCCGCGCCGCCTGCTGCATGTTGTGCGTGACGATGACGATCGAAAGCCGCTTGCGCAGCGCGTGAATCAACTCCTCGACCCGGGCCGTTGCGCTGGGGTCGAGAGCCGAACACGGCTCGTCGAGCAAAAGAATCTTCGGCTCAACGGCCAGCGCCCGAGCGATGCACAGGCGCTGCTGCTGGCCGCCCGAGAGTCCGGTCGCGGGACCGTCGAGGCGGTCCTTGACCTCATCCCACAGGGCCGCCCCCCGCAAACTCTCTTCGACGCGGCCCCGGACCACGGCCTTGTCGCGGACGCCGTTAAGCGTCAATCCCGCGGCGACGTTTTTGTAGATCGACATCGTCGGGAAGGGATTAGGCTTTTGAAACACCATCCCGACCTCGCGGCGCAGCTCCACTGCGTCCATGGCGAAAATGTCCCGCCCCCCGAGCAGGACTTGCCCGCGGCATTCCGCGCCCGGGGCGACCTCGTGCATGCGGTTGAGACACCGGATAAAGGTCGACTTCCCGCAGCCGGAAGGACCGATGATCGCGGTAACGCTTCGCTCGGGGACGGCCAAAGAAATGCCGTGCAGCACGTCCCCGGACCCGTAGCCCGCGCGCAATTCCCGCACGTCCATCACCGGCTTCCCTCCGGAGACCGGCGCGCTCCCTGCGGCCCCCACCTCGGGACGGCGAAGCGACTTTTCGGTTTCAATCGGCTCTATCATCGTCATCTTCATCCTTGCGCGGCTCCTCCGCGCGGACGCAGCAATGTCCTCGCGGTCACGTTCACGGCGAGCACGAACATCAGCAGGAGAAACGCCGCGGCCCACGCCTGCTCGTGCCAATCCCGGTACGGAGATATCGCGTAGTTGTAAATCGTCAGCGGAAGCGCCGCGATCGGGTGCGTCCAACCTTCGTCCCAAAAGCGGTTTCCAAACGCGGTGAAGATCAAGGGGGCGGTCTCTCCGGCGATGCGGGAAACGGCCAGAATCGCGCCGGTCATGATGCCGCGCGACGCGGTCGGAAGAACGACGAACAGGATCACCTTCCACTGCGGAACGCCGAGCGCCAGCGCGGCTTCGCGGATGGAACCCGGCACCATGCGGATGAACTCCTCGCTCGAACGGGTCACCATCGGAATCAAAATGACCGCGAGCGCGACGCTGCCCGCGAGCGCGCTGAACCCCTTGAACGGAACGACCACCAGCGCGTAGGCGAATATTCCCATCACGATCGACGGAATGCCGTTGAGCACGTCGGCCGCGTAGCGAACCAAGAACCCGAGCTTATTGTTCCCGTATTCGGCCAGATACACCGCCGCCAGAACCCCTACGGGAATCCCCAACAATGCGGCCAACCCGACGACCTTGGCCGAACCGACGATCGAATGCGCGATCCCGCCGCCGGTCTCGCCGACGGGCTTGGGAAGCTGCGTCAGAAATCCCCAGTTGATCGCGGCCGCGCCTTTCCAAGCGATGTATCCCAAAATCGCGAACAGGGCGGACAACGAGAGGAGAGCGCAGACGCCGGTCAGCGTGAGCATCGCCGCGTTCACGACTTTACGGCGCTTCACGAGGTTTTTCTCACGGTTTTATAGATGAGAAGGCGGGCGAGACCGTTGACGATCACCGTGATGCCGAACAAGCACAGTCCGATCGCGATCAAAGCCTTCACGTGCGCGTCTTCCACGGCTTCCGCGAATTCGTTGGCGATGACGGCCGCCATCGTGTAGCCCGGATCGAGCAGGGACCACGAGACGCGCACCATGTTGCCGATCACCATCGTCACGGCCATCGTCTCGCCGAGCGCCCGGCCGAGCGCGAGGAACACCGCGCCGAGGATCCCCGCCCTGGCATGAGGGAGGCAAACCGTGACGACCATTTCCCAGCGGGTCGCTCCGAGCGCCAACACCGCCTCCTTAAGAGGGCGCGGCACGGCGAGCAGGACGTCCCGCGCGATGCTGGTGATGAACGGCAAAATCATGATCGAAAGAATCAGGGCGGCGGCGAACATGCCGACGCCGTACGGCGCGCCCTTAAACAGCGGGATGAAGCCCAGCGTCTTGTTGATCCACGGCTCGACGGAGCGGATGGCGGGAACGAGAACGAAAACGCCCATCAGTCCGAGCACGACGCTCGGGATCGCGGCAAGCAGTTCGATCAGGAAGGTGCAAACCGCGGATACGCGCTTCGGGGCGAGTTCGGCGAGGAAAATCGCCGAACCGACGCCGAGCGGCACCGCGATCAGCAGCGCGAGCGCCGAGGAGTAGAGCGTCCCGAAGATGAACGGCCATGCGCCGAACCGCCCCTCGACCGGATTCCATTCTGAACTCGTAATGAACGAAAGTCCGAATTCGTGCCAGGTCCCGCGCGACTGCAGGTACAGCATTGCGGCGAGGCCGACCGCGAGCGCGACGACCAAAAGTCCGAAACCCGATATCATCCAGCGAAAGAAGCGGTCGGCGGCCCGCTCGGCGGGGACGGTCCGCGCGGAGGGCGCGGCGCGGACAATGGCGAGCGGGGCGGAGGACTCGGCGACGGGCATCGCCTGATTGTACCCCGGGGCTGCGACGGCCGCGCGAACCCTATTTGACGGTTTTATGACGAAAAAGGGCCGGCCGAGACGCCCGGCCGGCCCCCGGAAGGAGGTCGATTTCTTCCGAATTTATTTAACTTTCTTAATCGTTTCCTTCACCATCGCGCGAACCGGCCCGGGCAGTTGGGAGTAACCGAGTTCCGGAGCCAAAGCCTGCCCGTCCTCCACCATCCATTCGAGGAAATTTCGGATCAACTCCCCCTTTCCGTCCCGGTTCTTCTCGTATACGAGAAGCCAGGTATAGGTGGAGATCGGGTAGGCTCCCCGCCCGTCGGCGTCCGCGATCGAGACGCGGAAATCCTTGGGCATCGAATTCGCCGAACCCGCCGCCGCCGCGTTGACCGAGGCGATCGAGGCCTTCACGAATTCCCCCGCCTTGTTCTTCATCGACGCGTACGGGAGATCGTTTTGAATCGCATAGATCGCTTCGAGGTAGCCGATGGAGTTGGGCGTCTGAACCACCAGCGCCGCAACACCGGGATTTCCTTTGCCGCCCAGTCCCACCGGCCACTGCACCGAGGTGTTGCGTCCGACGGTCTTCTTCCAGTCCTTGCTGACCTGGCTGAGGTAGTCGGTGAAGGCGTAGGTCGTTCCGGAGCCGTCCGCACGCCGGATTACGATGATCGGGTTGCCCGGCAGGCCCACTCCCGGATTGAGATCCGCGATTTCCGGATCGTCCCAGTTTGTGATCTTGCCCAGGAAAATGTCGGCAAGAACCTTCCCGGTCAGCTTCAGGTCGCTGACCTTATTGCCTTCGGCGTCCTTCAAGTTGAACGCAGGCACCACGCCGCCGAGCACCGTCGGGATGTGGTGGATCTTCCCGTCGATCTGGTACATCTGCTTGTCGGTCATCGGGCCGTCGGACGCGCCGAAATCGACGGTCTTCTTCGTCACCTGACGGATGCCGCCGCCGGAACCGATCGCCTGGTAGTTGATCTTCACTCCGGTCTTCTTATTGTACGCGTCGAACCACTTCGAGTAGATCGGAAACGGGAAGGTCGCACCCGCTCCGTTGAGCCGCTGTTCCGCCGAGGCCGCGCCGGCGGACCCCGCGGCCAAGAGCAGCGCCGCCAAGATGGATTTCATTGATTTCATGTTTTAGCCTCCGTTCCGATTAGAACTTCACGACGAGGTCGAGCTGCGTCCGGTTGATGTCGTCCTTGCCGGGCGCCAACATCTCGTCGATTACCTTCACGTAGAAAAACTTCGCCTTGATCTGCATCCAATCCAGAGGGCTGTACGCGATCCAGCCGAGATGTCCGCGGCGGTTCGTTCCGCCGTCCCCGAAGTCGGAGTCGGCTGCGTCGGCGACGGTCGCGTCGGTTTCAAGCCACTTGTAAAAGTAGCCGAACTCCCAGGTCTTCGCGAGGCTGGCCTCGCCGAGAATCGCACCGACCTGATAGCCCATGTCGTCGCGGGCCGTGTCGCCCGCGCCGAGCCGGGTGGAAACGTGCGCGGTGTTCTTGATCCAGGTTCCCTGCGCCCGCAGCTGGGAGCCCCTCGGCCACGCGGTAAACTCCCCGCTGATCTCGGCGACTCCGAAGTCGTTGGCGAGCGCGCCGGCGTTCGGAGCGGTCGTGATCCGCCGGTTGCCCTCGTTAAGCGCGGTCTGTCCGAGCGTGGAGGCCCGCTCGTTGACCCATTCATGGAACGCGCCGGCGACGCGCAGACGCGTCTGGAACGGCAGGCGGTATTCGGCGCCGATTTGGGTCGAGAACAGGTACTGGTCCGCTTCCGACGAGGAATCCTCGTCGACGGCGGTCTGCAGGGCGTTGGCGAAGTAAATTCCGCCCAACGGCGCGACGAACCACTCGATCGACTGGGACATGCCCTCCGGATTCCAATCCCCGTCGAACACCGCGTCGGCCGAATACGGCATCCACATCGGGTTCTTGATCTTTCCGGCGGCGAAGCTCAGGCTTCCCTCGTCGGAAAGGTAGGGCTTGTACTTAAGGTAGAGCTGATCGATGAAGATTCCCTTTTGGCTGCCCAGGTCGTCGAAGCTCTGATTCGTCGACACCTGCTCGCCGACTCCGCTGGCGAGCTTGGCGTTGACGCTGAAGTAGTAAGGAAGCGCGACCGCGCTTCCCAAACGGAAGCGAAAGCGCTGGCGCTGGCGCGCCGCGTTGGTTCCCGTTCGCTTATTGAAGGTTTCGTGGCGAAGCCGGACGTCTCCGGACAACTTCACGGATTCGATGAGATTCTGGCGCTGGTCGTTGATGACCGTCGTTCGCAGTTTCAAGACTTGAGCGTCCGCGCGGGACGATCCGATGAAAAGGATCGCGCTCAGCGCGGCGAGGACTCGGTGTTTCATTGCACCCCCATGATGTGTTCCGATTACGGCGAAGCGACTTTAGGATAGTTTGCGGAGCTCGGGGTGTCCGCCGGGCAACGATCATGTGTTGAAAATATAGTTGACGGCGATCAACTTTCGGCGGGAACGACGAAGTGGAAGGTGGAGCCCTTCCCCTCGGAGCTTTCAGCCCCGACCTTGCCGCCGTGGCTCTCGACCAGATGCTTGACGATCGAAAGCCCGAGCCCCGTGCCGCCGAGCTCGCGGGAGCGCGCCTTGTCGACGCGATAGAAGCGCTCGAACACCCGCGGAAGGTCCGCCCGGGGCACGCCGATGCCGGTGTCCTCGACGGAGACGCGCAGCCGCGCACCGCCGTCCTCGCGCACCGCGCGCAGCGTCACCGTTCCGTTCCTGCGGTTGTACTTCACCGCGTTGGCGAGAAGATTCTGAAGCACCTGATGCAGCGCCCCCTTGTCGAACCAGACCGCAAGCTCCCCGGCTGCTTCGTTGACGAGCGAGACCCCGCGCTTTTCCGCGATCGGCCGGATGCTTTGCCAGATCTCGTCGGCGAACGCGCGCAGCGCGACGCGCTCGCGGCGCAGGCCGCGCTTGCCGGATTCGATCGACGCCAGCTCCAATAAATCTTCGACGAGCCGGGTCAAGCCGTCCGCGTGCCGCTCGATCGTTTCGACGAATTCCATTCGATGCTCCGGGTCGTCGACTCCGCCGCGCCGCAGCGTTTCCGCGAAACCCTTGATCGACGCGAGCGGCGTGCGCAATTCGTGCGAAACATTCGCGACGAATTCCTTGCGCACCTCCTCCAAGCGGCGCAGGCGCGTGATGTCGTGGAGCACCAGCACCGCGCCCTGAAGGCCCGCTTCGCCGACGATCGGATTGGCGTGCGCCTCGAAAGTGCGCTCCTCGGGGGTAAAGAGCGTCCATTCTCCCTGTTGGGGGGTCCGGAGTTCCAAGGAACGCTTCAGGAGGTCCTCCAAAGGGGCCTGCCGCACGATCTCGACGAAGCGCTTTCCCCGGGCGGTTCCCGCCTCAACGCCGAACAAGCGCTCCATCACCGGATTTAAGTCCTCGACCCGGCCGTCGACGGCGACAAGCGCGACGCCTTCGACCATGTTGTCGAAGGTGGCCTGCAGCTGCATCTTTTCCGCCGACAGCGCGGAGATCGTTTCGGACACGCGCCTGGAAAGCGCGTTAAGCACTTCGCCCAAGCGTCCGATCTCGTCACCGGTCCCCGACTTCGCGCGAGCGGCGAAATCCCCGCCGGCGATGCGTTCGGCCGCGGCCGCGAGATCTCCGATCGGACCATGTATCGAACGCGAAACGTAAATCGAAAGCGCGAGAGCCCCAAGCAGGCAAAACGCCGCCCACAAAGCGATCGTCTTCTGAAGTCCGCGTATCTTCTCCTCGACTCCGGAAAGCGGCGTCGCCAGACGAAGGGTTCCGATTGCATTTCTCCCGTCGACCACGGGAATCGCCGCGTAAAGAAAATCGGTTCCGAGCGTCGCGCTCCGGCGGATCGCCGTAGCGAAACCGGACGCCTGCGCGCCTCTGATTTCCGGACGCGCGGCATGATTCTCGACCCCCTCCAACTCCGGAAGAGAAACCTCCGAGTCGCCGAGCACCGTTCCGTCCGGCCCCGTGATCGTGACGCGCTCCCCGACGGCTGCGCCCAGACCGTCGGCGAGCGCATCGACGCCCTTCCTGTCCCCGGCGCGCAGCTCTTTTGGAGGGACCCGTCCGACCAAAAGCGACCCCTGGGAGCGCAGCTTCGCCGCGGCCTCATCGATCAGATGATTGCGGGCGATGCGGGACGCGGCGACTCCCACGAGACCCGCCGTCACGGCGGTCAACAGCGCCGACGCCAAAATCAGCCGCGTCAGAAACGATTGCCTCGGGCGCTTGATCAAGGCGTTCTCAGTCCAGCTTGATGCGGTAGCCGGCGTTGGTCACCGTCAGAATGCGCTGGCCCTCGGAGCGAAGTTTTTTGCGCAGGCGCGCGATGTGCTGGTCGACGGTGCGCGTGTCGATGTCCATCGACTTGTCGTAGCCCCAAATCCGCTCGAGCAGCGTGTCTCGGGAAAGCACCTTGCCGTCCGCACGGAACAACAAGCGCAGAAATTCGAATTCCTTCGGCGTCAATGTCGTCGGCCGCCCCTTGATTCGCACCTCGTGCCGCTCGGCATCCACCTCGAGTTCCCCCGCCCTCAGGACGGCCGCTACCGGCTCCTTGACCGCGGCGGAACCCGCCCGTCGGAGCACCGCCTCCACGCGAGCGATCAACTCCCCGACGGAAAACGGTTTCGTCACGTAGTCGTCGGCGCCGAGCTTCAGGCCCAGAATTCGATCCACCTCGCTCTTCTTCGCGGTCAAGAACAGGATCGGGACCTGAGACTCCTGACGGAACGTGCGGCAGAATTCCAAGCCGTCCATCTTAGGAAGCATGATATCGAGAATAATCAAATCCGGCTTTTCCTTGCGCGCGAGCGCCAGCCCGGACTCGCCGTCATGCGCGGCGACCACCTTATGCCCGTCCTTCTCGAAGTTGTACTTGATCAGGCGAACGATATCCTTCTCATCCTCGACCACCAAGATCTTGTGTCCGCTCATGCGCCCATTGTACCGAAATGATCCGCCCTCGTCCTCGTCGCAGCATGACGATTTCATGACGCTTTCGTGACTAATCGGACTAAAACTCGGCGGAGTCGCCGAGCAGGGCTTCGAGGCGTTCGGGGTTGAAGAAGTCCTCGGGGGTGGGGAAGCCGTCGGGCGGGGTCTTCGGCGTCATCGGCTTCCAGCCGGTCCGGTGCAGCATTTCGAAATAGGCCGCGAAGAAGGCCACTTCGGGAGAATCGTAGTAGAAGTTCGCGTTCTCGTAGCTGTTGACCTCGGCGTTCTTCGTGTAGTTGTAGGAGCCGATTTCCATCAGCTTGTTGTCCACGATCATGAACTTGTTGTGGTTCTTTTCCCAGAACACGTTCCCGAACGGATTCGGGCCGGCGATCATCTTCACGTCGAAGCCGTAATAGGCGAACCAATTGTCGAGCTTCATCAGCTTCGACTGCATCTTGTCGAACACCAAGCGCACCGCGATTCCGCGGTTTTTGGCGATCAGCAATTCCTCGGCGATTCGGGCGGAGTAGAAACTAAACATCGCGATATCGATGGTCTTGTCCGCGGCGCGGATGGCCCGTAAAATCGTCTCCTCGATCAATCCCTCGGGCGAAAACGCCTGGCGCGGGAAGCGCTCACCGTTATGCTCGATCGCCATGTCCTCGTCGATCGGCCCGTGCGCGGGGCGCTCTTTCGACCAGGGATGCTCTTCGGCCTCGTCGACCTCGACCGCATAATCCCAGAGCCACTCGTACATGCTCTTGTAGAAGTCGACGCGCGGCTTCTCGTCGTCGAACATCATCGATTCGAAGTGGCTTTGTTCGGCGGATTTGGCCCAATTGTAGGAGCCGAAATTAATCATCTTGCCGTCGAAAATCGCGATCTTCTGGTGCATGATCCCCTGAGCGCGCACGCCCCGCAGCACCTTGATCTCGTATCCCTCCGCGATCAGCGCCTCGACGTTGGCCGAACGGCGGGCGTCTTCCCCGTCGGACCGCGTCCCCTTCGGGAATACATGCTGGTAGTCGATCACCACGCGAACCTTGACGCCGCGCGCCTTTGCGCGGCGCACCGCCTCCATAAGCGGCTCCAGATTGAACTCGTAGAGGGCGAGGTCGATGCTCTCCTTCGAAGAGTCGATCGCCTTGATCAGGATTTCTGAGACGGGATTTTGGGGGCGGACCAGCGCCGACGGGAACTTCTCGCCGTTGAACTCGATCGTGCGCGCGGCCGGCAGCGCGTCCCAAACCGGGGGCGCGGGGATGGGCGTCGGAGGACCGCGCAGGCTTTCGACGAGTTCGTCGTCATCGCCCAGTTGGGGTTCGGCGGTCGGCGGAACGACCCGCGCGGCGCGGCCCATCGCGAACATGTCGCCGTAATAGGCCTCATAGGCCTTCGCGTCGGTTTTATGGTCGAGCAGGAAAATATTCTCGTAATTGGTGTAGGCGGCGCTCTTGGTGTAGTTGAAGGAGCCCGTATAGACGAGCTTACCGTCGAGCACCATGAACTTGTTGTGGTTCTTCTCGGCGTATTTCGGACCGTCGGGATTGGGGCCCGCGAGCGTCTTGACCGGAATTCCGTGGAACGCGAGATACTCGGCGTAGGGCTTCTGATAGCTGCGCCCGGTCTGGGATTCGTCCAAGAGCACGCGAACCTTCACCCCGCGCTCGTGTGCGGCGACCAGCGCCTTTGTGATCTTCGGCGAGGTATAAGTAAACATCGAGAGATCGATCGACTTCTTCGCCGCGTCGATGCCCCGGATCACGAAGTCTTCGGCCTCGGGGTTCGGCGTGAACATCCAGGCGGGCAAATCGACGCCGTTAAAGCGGATGTCGGGCGCCGGCGGAGCCGGCGGCGGCGGCGCTTCGCCGGTCCACGGATGCGTGAGCGCCTCATCGAAGGGAACGGATACGGATTCCAGATGCGCCTGAACCGCGGCGAGCGCGCCGACGCGCCTCTCGTCATCGACGAAATTGATGTTCTCAAAGTGGTTGTGCTCGGCATAGCGCGTGAGGTTGTAGGAACCGAAGAACCCGAACTTTCCATCGAACACGCCGACCTTGTTGTGCATGATGCCGTAGCGCCAAAGTCCTCGCACGACCTTCACCTCGAAACCGCGCTCCATCGTCAAAGACTGGAGTTCCAACGACCGCTGCGGCCAATAATCGGAATCCTCCCGTTTAAACGGGAAGGCGTTCGAGAAATCGACGAGCACCTTCACCGCAACGCCGCGGTCCCGCGCGCGCCGCAGCGCGTTGAGGACGTCGCGGTTTTTAAACTCATAGACGGCGAGCGTAACCGAGGTCTCGGCCGCGTCGATCGCCTCGATCAGATGATCCTGCAGCGGCCGGTCCGGGCGAAACCCGACCGAGGGGAAGGTTTTCCCGTTGAACTTGACCCGGCGCGCGGAGTAGCGGGGGGTCGGGCGCGACTTCTCACGGCCCTTGGAGACGGCGCCGCGTCCTCGGGCGCCGGCGGCGGCTTCGGTGAAGAAATCGGAGGGGCGCAGGGGCGCCGAATCGGCGGCTTCGACCGCGTCGATCGCCTCTTCAAGCTCCCGCTGATCGCCGAAACCGGCCTTCAGGTTGAAGAATCGTTCGCTCGCCTGCCGCGCATCGGCGGCGTTGGAATCGGCGGAGGGCGCGGCGATTTTCGCGCCGAGCGCCGCGAGTCCCGGGAGTTTTTGGGCGGCCTTCGCCGCGCCTCCGAGCGCGTCGGAAACCAACTTCAGCGTCGTCCGCTTCGGGGCGGAAGGGGCTTCGGGGGAGGCCGGATTGGCCGCGCGCGGAGCGACCGGTCGAAGGACGGGCGCGGACGTCGCGGCCGATTCGGCGGGCGAGGGGGTCAACGGAGTGAGAGACGGCAGCGACGGCAGTGCGGAATCGAAGCTCGGCGCGGCGAGGGCCGCTCCGGGAACAACGATGCCGGGAGCGGAGACATTCAAAACGGGAACGGTCTGGACGCCCACTTGCCCGGCGGGAACGTTCGCCGAACGGACGACAGGGCCCGCCCAAGCGGGCGGCGCGGCAATCAGCACCGAGAGAAGAAGAGCGACCTGGCGCATCCCCATCATGGTATCGGGGCAAGCGGTTTTTCACCTAGGGCAGAGGACCCACAGGGGCGTTGGTATAGGGCCCAATTCAGTCTGGGTCCGGAGACTGAAATAAATATCAGTATTTACAACATTTTTTCTATACTGCCTCCGATGGAAACGGTTCCGGAGAAAATAGAGAAGGTCAACGACGACGCCCTTCGAATCGTCTGGTCCGACGGAAAACGGGGAATTTTCCCCTTCCGGCTGCTTCGGCAAATATGTCCCTGCGCGCTCTGCAAGGACGAATGGTCGGGAAAGCAGATCCTCGATCCCGAGACGGTCCCCGCGGGACTAAAGGCCGACAAGGCAGAACTCGTCGGAAACTACGCGATGGCCTTCCATTTTTCCGACGGGCACAACACCGGGGTCTACACCTTCGAACTGCTCCGCAAGGCCTGTCCCTAACGGGACGGAAGTCCCGTTGTGCCGGTCTTCGTGGGGGCTGCTGGAGGACCGGCCCGAAACGCCTCCTTCCTCTTAATACTCTCCCGGTTGACAGCCGGAACCGGCCCGGCTACTCTATGCCCGTGACGGCAAAACGCTGGAAAACCGCCTTCGAGCCCTATCGCGCGAAGACGATCGAACCTCTCGGAAGCAGCACCGCAGCGGAACGCGAGGCTTTGCTCAGGGCCTGCGACTACAACCTATTCCGCATCCCGGCCGAAAAAATCGTCATCGATCTGCTGACCGATTCGGGAACCTCGGCGCTCTCCGCGGAGCAAACCGCCGGACTCGCCCGCGGGGACGAGTCCTACGCCGGATCGAGAAGCTGGACTCGCCTTGAATCCGCGGTGCGCGACCTGACCGACATGCGGGAGATTATCCCGGTTCACCAAGGACGCGGCGCCGAACACCTGCTGTTCTCGGAGTTCGGCGGAGAGGGGAAACGCATCGTTTCCAACGGCCTTTTCGACACCACTCGGGCGAACATCCTCGCCTCGGGGGCGGAACCCTTCGACGTTCCCGTCCTCGAATCGCTCGCCTTCGAACGCAGCGATCCGTTTAAGGGAAATATCGACACGCTTTCTCTGGAAGCCGAACTGCGTCAGCACCCGGAGCGCATCCCCTTGGTCGTGATGACCGTCACGAACAATTCCGTCGGCGGACAACCCGTGTCGATCCGCAACCTGCGGGACACGTCGGAAATCTGTCGGCACTACAAAGTTCCGTTCTTTCTCGACGCCTGCCGCTTCGCGGAAAACGCCGCCCTCATCCGACTGCGGGAACCGGGCGCGCACGGCCGAACCGCCGAAGACATCGCCCGGGAAACATTCCAGTTGGCGGACGGGTGCTGGATCAGCGCGAAGAAGGACGGCCTTTCCTCCATCGGAGGAGTGATCGCGCTGCGCGATGAAGACCTCGCGAGCCGCTTGCGGGAACGCCTCGTCACCGTCGAAGGCTACCCCAGCTACGGGGGCCTGGCCGGGCGGGATCTGGAGTCGATCGCGATCGGATTCACGGAAGTCCTGGACCCACGCTATCTTGAACACCGGATCGGACAACTCGAACGCTTCGCCGAAGCGCTGCGCGCCGCTGGCGCCCCGATCGTCGAACGCCCGGGCGGGCACGCCGTCTTCGTCGACGCGGCGCGCGTGTTTCCCGATCTTCCCGTCGACCTGCACCCGGCGGCGACGCTCGCCTGCGAGGCGTTCCGTTCGGGCGGCGTGCGGGGCGTCGCGATCAGCGCGCCGCTTCCCCGCCGACGCCCCGGGTCCGCCGAATCGGCTAGGATGGAATGGGTGCGCTTCGCCGTGCCGCGACGGGCCTACTCCCAAAGCCATCTCGACTATGTCGCCGAGGTCGTCGGCGACATCCTGTCCCGCTCGGCCGGCATTCCCGGCCTCCGGCGCCTCGACGGCTTCGAGCATGTCAATCATTTCGGCGCGCGTTTGGAGCCTGCGCGATGAAATCCCGACTGATCGTCGTCACCGCCGATCCCGCCCTCTCGGAGGTCCTGACGAAAACCGCGGAGCGGCGAAAGATCCTCTGTTCCATCGTCAAGACGCCCGTCGAGGCCCGGAAACTTTGGACCGACGAGGAAACCCGGCTGCTCGGCGTCGTCGGAGACGCGGTATCGTTGAACCCGCAGCAGAAGTTTGAACTCCTGCAATATCACTGCAAACCCGGAGCCCCGAAACTCATCACGCTCGATCCGCCCGGGATCCCGGATCCGAGAAGCCCGATGGAAACCGTCACCCGCCTGCGCTGGCCGCTGAGCGCCGAATTTTTGGCCGCCCTGCAGACCCTGCAGAACGAACCGCTGATTTTCCTGGCGGACCAAACCCTGTTTTTAACGGGAATGCTCCAAGCCCGTTTGCAATCGATCGGCATCGCCCCGATGATCGTGGAGTCCACCGTCGGTTTGCCGGAGATGCTCGCGCAAGCGCAGAGCAGCGAGGCGGCGGGCCGCGCCTCGGACGACGCCGGATCGCTGTGGTCGAAACTGACCCGCAAGAAAGAGGAACCGGAGGCCGCCCACGCGCCGCAGGGCGTTTACGGAAAGAGCGCCATCGTCCTCTGGAAGGGGGATGCGTTCGACGCCCAGCCGGTGCAGCAGCGCCTCGCGGCCCAGATTCCCAACTGCCGGGTGTTTTTGATCTCCAGCGCGAGCGCCGCGCACAATGCCGAGCGCGCTCTGCGCCTATCGCGGCCGGCGTTTTTGTCCCGAGACCTCGCCGAGCACGCCATCCCGCTTTTGACCGGCCGCGAGGTGCTGTCGGGGTCCGTCGGCGGACGCGTCCTGCTCGTCGATAATTTCAAGCCCATGCTGATTCAGCAGACGGCCGCGCTGATCAGCGAAGGCTACGAAGTCTCCGCCTGCATAGACGTCGAGGAAAGCCTGCAGGTCGTGCAAAGCGACAAGATGCACATCGCCGTCGTCGGAGCCGCCATCGCCCACGCCCAGCATACGGGCGGAGAACTGGCCCAGAAGATGCGCGAGATGGACCCGGATATCCGCATCATTTTGATGATCGACGCCTTGGGAATGACGCTCAACGCCGCGATGCAGGGCGTGAGCCAGGTCATCGAAGTCGGACTCGACGACTGCTTGATCAAGCCCGTCGAGCCGTCCCGGCTGCGGTTCTCGATCAGCCGCGCGCTCGAACGCCGCCGCCTGCTTATCGAAAACCGGCAGCAGCGGGAAGAACTCGCGGAAATGAACGAGGAAAACGAACAGCTGATCGCGTTTCAGCAGAAGTTCTTCTCGATGGTCGCCCACGACGTTAAAAACCCGCTGACGGCGATCCGCGGCTACGCCGAGCTTTTATCGTGGAAGATCAAGCAGCCGGATCTGCTCAAGTGCGTGACGCATATCCAATCCTCCTCAAAAACGCTGGAAGGGCTGATCTCCGATCTCGTCGACCTCGCCGCGATCGAGAACGGCAAACTTCGCGTCAACCTCGAGGACTGCGACCTGCTGCAGGTCGCCAACGACGTGTTCTCGCGCGTGAAGGTCGCGGCGGACAAGCGCGAAATCAAGCTGCACATGGAACTCCCCCCGCAGTTGCCGATCATCCAGGGCGATCCGCTTCGCCTAGGGCAGGTGATCCAAAATCTCTCGACGAACGCGATCCAGTACACCTCGGAAAAGGGCTCCGTGTTCATCAAGGTGGATGCCGGCCCCAAGATCATCAAAATCAGCGTACGCGACACCGGCATCGGCATCTCGAAGGAAGATCTGCCCCGCGTATTCGAACGGTTTTTCCAAGCGGAGAACGCGCAGAAGATGCGCCGCGCCGGCTTCGGTCTCGGCCTCAAGATTTCCCAAGAGATCGTGAAGGCCCACGGCGGCGGCATGGGCGTCGACTCGGAACTCGGGAAGGGTTCGGTGTTTTACTTTACCGTCCCGACGCCGAAAACGCCGCCCGCAAGTTCGCAGCGGGCCGCTCAAGGCGCTCCCCAAGGCCAAGCCTTCACTCCCCCGACGGCTCCGTCCCGCCCCCGCGCGCAAGCCAACGGGCCGATGACGCCGACGACGACTCCCAGTCCGCATACGCCGGTGCCCAGGCCCCCCCAGGCCGGGCGTCCCGATAGCCCCCATGAAGCCCGGCACGGCGGGGCTCCGCCCCTCCAGGCCGGGCGTCCCGATAGCCCCCATGAAGCCCGGCACGGCGGGGCTCCGCCCCTCCAGTGATCGAATTCCATACGCTGCGCGAGAGGCTTCGCGGGGAGCTCTATACCGGCGAGGCGGAACTGCTGACCTACGCCTACGACGCCGCGCTTGACCGCTCGCGCCCGGACGCCGTCGTCGTCGCCCGTTCGGCGGAGGATGTCCGCCGCACGGTCGCCTGGTGCGCCGAACGCAAGGTCCCCTTCGTCGCCCGAGGCGCGGGGACCAACCTCTCGGGCGGCTGCGTTCCCCTCCGCGGGGGCGTCGTCGTTTCGCTGGCCAAGCTCGATAAGATCGTCTCCATCGACACCGAAAAGAGGGAGGCCGTCGTCGAACCCGGCGTCGTCAACCTTCATCTGCAGAACGCGCTGGCTCCCTTGGGTTTTTTCTACGCGCCCGACCCGGCGTCGTTTAAGGTCTGCACCCTCGGCGGCAACATCGGTGAGAACGCCGGCGGACCGCGATGCCTCAAATACGGGACCACGACCCATCACATCCTGGGTCTCGACGTCGTGCTGCCCGACGGATCTTTGGAGCGGTTCTCCTTGGAAGATCGGGGACCTCAACTCGCCAGCCTGATCACCGGCGCCGAGGGGACGCTCGGCATCGTCACACGGGCGCGCGTTAAGATTCTTCCGCTCCCGGAATCGATCACGACGATCCTCGCCTCGTTTGATTCGATCGACGCGGCGATGGGCTGCGTCTCCGACATGATCGCCGCCGGCGTCGTTCCCCGCGTCCTCGAAGCGATGGACCGCATGACGATCGATTCCATCGAGGCTTATCTTCCGTGCGGACTTCCCTCGGCGGAGGCGGTGCTGCTCATTGAAGTGGAAGGCTCAAAACGGCAAATCGAGCGCGAACTCGAAAAAGTCTCGAAGCTCTGCGAAGCCCGCGGCTCCGGTGACCTGCGGCTCGCGACCGATCCGGCCAAACGCGAAAAGCTGTGGGAAGGCCGCCGCAGCGCCTACGCCGCGCTCGCGCGTCTCGCCCCGAACGTTCTCGTCGAAGACGGGGTCGTTCCGCGCGATAAACTGCCCGAGGCGGCGCGGCGCATCAAGGAGATCGCCAAGCGCCACTCGATCGAACCGGCGCTGCTCTTTCACGCCGGGGACGGGAACCTGCACCCGAACGTGATCTTCGACGAACGCGACGCCGAATGGACCCGGCGCGTGAAGGCCGGCGGCTTTGAAATTCTCAAGATGTGCGTCGAACTCGGCGGCTCGATCTCGGGAGAACACGGCATCGGCATCGACAAGCGCCGCGCGATGGCGTGGCTGTTCTCGGAAGAGACGCTCGCGTTGTTTAGGCGCATCAAGCGCGCCTTCGATCCCCGGGACCTCGCCAACCCGGACAAGCTCTTCCCTCTTGAAGGCGAACCTCCCCCGGAAGGACTGATCCGTCCCGCTCCGCCCGCCCCCTCCGACGCGCAAAACGCCTTCGTCGAGCGCGTGCGCGAGAAGGCCGCGCGCGGGGAGGCGCTCACGGTGATCGGCTCCGGTACGAAATGTCCCAAGAACCTGCGTGGACGAGGCGAAGTGCTGTCCACAAAAGTGCTCGACCGAATCGTCGCGCTCGATCGCGGCAATTTCATCGTGACCGTCGAATCGGGCGTCGCCGTTCGCGCGCTCAAGGCCGAACTCGAAGCGGAAGGCTTCTTCGTGCCGATTCCCCTGACCCTCGGAACCGTCGGAGGCCTGCTCGCGACCTGTCCGTGGCTGCCGCTTCGCGAAGCGGTGCTGGCGATGAAGCTGCTCTTGCCGACCGGGGAAGTCGTCGAGGTCGGTTCGAAGGTCGTGAAGAGCGTCGCCGGCTACGACGTTGCGAAACTGCTGCTCGGCTCCTGGGGAACGCTCGCGATCATTCTCGAAGTCACGCTGAAGCTGTTGGCGGCGCGGCCCGACATCCCCAACGAATTTCCGATTCCCCCGAAGCCGACTCCCGGTCCCGTGTTCGCCCGCCTGCAAAACGCCTTCGATCCGCATCGCCTGCTCAACGGCTGGATTCTCGAGGACTCGGATGCTTGATCGGTTATTGACCGATCTCGGCGAGCGCAGCGGCTACGACGCGGCGAGCCAGTGCTCCCGATGCGGCTATTGCGAACAGGCCTGTCCCACCTACGTCGCGACCGGCCGAGAGACGCACTCGCCCCGAGGGCGCAACCAACTGGTGCGGCTGCTGATCGAAGGAAAGATCGAGGACCCGGGTTCTGCGTTTGAGGCGTTGTCCTCATGCCTGCTTTGCGGCGCCTGCACGACGGTGTGCCCGGCGCATGTGCCGACCGCCGATTTAGTTCTCGAAGGCCGAAGATTCTTGCGCCTCGATTCCCCGCACTGGATCCCCCGGCTCGCCTCGAAACTTCTCGTTGAAAACCCTCCTCTATTCCGATCCTTCGTGCGCTGGGGGAACCGAATGATCCGCTGGGGCGTCGCCGGCCTTGTCGCGAAAACGGGAATTTTGAACTTCCTCGGACTGGGCGCGCTGGAGCAGGCCGCCGCTCAACTCGACACCGCGCCGGATTCTTTGCTCCGGGACCGGCTCGCCGCCTCCCCCCCTCCGCGCGGCGACGCCTGGGGCTATTTCACCGCCTGCGGCACCGACCTCCTCTTCCCCGAAGTCGGGGAGGCGTCGCTTCGCGTGCTCCATTTTACGCGCGGAGCCGGGAAAATCCTGGAAAACCCCTGTTGCGGGCTGTTATCCTTCAACTACGGATCGCTCGACGACGCCCGCGCCCTCGCCCGCCGGAACATCGAACGCTTCGAGGCCGAAACCCTCCCGGAGGATTCGCCCGTCGTCGTCGACTGTTCGTCGTGCGCCGCCTTTTTGAAATCCTATCCGCAGCTCTTTTTAGGGGAGCCCGAATGGCGCATCCGCGCCGAGCGCTACGCGTCCCGCGTGCTGGATTTCGCCCAGACGCTCGACCCCGAGGCGCTGCCCGGGGGCGCCGGGGCGGGGAACGGCGTCGTCGTGATCCACGACGCCTGCCGGGCGAGGCACGGCCAGGGAGTCGTGTCCGAGCCCCGCGCGGCGGTGCGGGCGCTCGCCGGGGACCGATGCCGGGAGCTGGAAAAAGCCGGAGACTGCTGCGGGGGAGCCGGCGCCTTCGCCTTCGCCCATCCGGAGCTTTCCGACGAGCTTTTGCGTTCGAAGATCGCCTCGATCGCCGACGCCCAGGCCCGAACCGTCTTGGCCTCGTCGACCTCCTGCCTGCTTCAGCTTGTGCGGGGACTGAAGGTTTATTATCCTGATTGCAGGGTCGTCCACCTGTCCCAATGGGTCGACGAGTCCCTGCCGAAACGGACATAGAAGCCCATGGGACGACGACAGGAACTTGAACGAAGGCAGATGCTGCTGGCCCGCTTCGGCCGCCGCATCGCCCCCGAAACCCGCATCGACAACCTCCTCACGATCATCGCCGAGGAGGTCCGCCACATCCTCAACGCCGACCGCTGTTCGGTGTTCCTGCTCGATTCCGCCAGAAAGGAACTGTGGACGAAGGTCGCGCTCGGCGTCGGTGAAAAGGTGCTGCGCATCCCCATCGGCCAAGGCATCGCCGGCTTCGTCTGCAAGACCGGCTCCGCGGTCAACATCCGCGACGCCTACCGCGACACGCGCTTCACGCAGGACTTCGACAAGATCACCGGCTATCAGACCAAGACCGTGCTCGCCGTCCCGCTCAAGGACCGCGACGGCAAGCCGCTCGGCGTCTTCGAGGTCCTTAATAAAGGAAAGGGGGCGTTCAACGAAGAGGACGAGGGCTTTTTGCGCATCCTCGCGACGATCGCCGCCTCGGCGATCGAAAACGCCCGGCTCTACGAGAACCTGCGCAAGTCCCATCTCGAGACCATCTACCGCATGGCCATGGTCGCCGAATACCGCGATCAGCACGACACCGCCTCCCATCTGCACCGCATTTCCAAATACACCGGCCTCGTCGCCGCCGAGATCGGCCTGCCGCTGGACCTGATCGAGGACCTTCGCTACGCGAGCCCGCTGCACGACATCGGCAAGGTCGCGATCCCCGATTCCATTCTGCTCAAACCCGGCAAGCTCACGCCCGACGAATACGAGGAAATGAAGAAGCACCCGGTCTACGGCGCGCGCATGCTGGAAAACGCCGAGTCGCGGCTGCTCAAGCTCGCACGCAACATCGCCAGCGCCCATCACGAACACTGGGACGGCACCGGCTACCCGGACGGCCTCGAAGGCGAGGACATCCCGCTCGAGGCCCGCATCGTCTCGGTCGTCGACGTCTTCGACGCGCTGACCACGCGCCGGGTGTACAAAGGCGCCTGGAGCGTCGACGACACGTTCTCATACATGCTCGAACAAAGCGGCCGCCTGTTCGACCCGTCGATCATTGAGGCCTTCGTCCGCTGCCGCCCGCGGATCGAGGAACTGATGGCCGATGAAGGCCACATGACCGGCGCCGGCGAGTTCGGCGGCACCGCCTGATGCGCCCGCTCGAGATCGCCAACGCCGACTACGACAAACTCGCGAAGACCCTCCGCCGCGTCGATTTCTTCCAGCCGCTCAGCCTCGACCAACTCGCGAAAGCGATTCCCTATATTCTCCTTTTCGGCTACGACGACGGCGAGCGGGTATTCAAACAGGGCGAGGACGGCGACGCGTTCTTCATCGTGCTCGACGGCAAGGTCGAGGTGCGGGTCTCGAAGTTCCCGCTCGGCCTGTTCGCGAAAACCGTCGCGACGCTCGGCTCCGGAGGCTTTTTCGGCGAGATGGCCCTGTTCTCGAAAGAGAAGCGCAGCGCGACGGTGCGGGCCATCGGACCGACCCGCTTGTTCGTGCTGCTGAAGAAGGAATTCACTAAATTCCTCGCCGAAAACCCCGGCTTCAAGGAAAAGGTCGAGCAGACCGTCGGCCGCCGGGGCTTTCAAAACAAGTAGGCCCCCCAGGACGAAACCCCGCGCCGACGACGGAACCAAGAGCGGGAAGAGAACGACATTTCAGACGGATTTTACCTCGGGTTTAGACCCCGCAGCGGCAGGCGCGGCATACTAAGTGCAGCGGCACGGCCGGTGCGAGACCCCGGCCCCGCCCGAGGGGGCACGGCCATGACGACCACCCGGAACCGCCACATCGCCGTACTGATTGCCGCGCTCCTGGCGGTTGCGCGCTCCTCCCTCGCGGTTTCGAACAATCCGGTCCCACCGCCCGTGCGGGGCGGCGACGCTTCGCGCGTCGGGGAACTCCGGGAGTCCGGCATGGGCTGGGGCGAGATTAAAGCCGCCTTCGCTTTGGCAGACGGCGCGTCGGTATCGCTGAGCGACATCTTCGCGATGCGCGAGTCCGGCATGGGATGGGGTGAGATCGCCCAGGCCCGCGGCATCGCGCTCAACGAGATAATCGGAGCGCAGCGGTTGCCGCACGCCGAAACACTGCGCGACTCCGTCGGCGGCGGGATGGACGCGCCGGAGGCGCCGGAGCTCTCCGCGGCGCGCCGCGCCGACCGTATCGAGGCGATCCGCGCGATGTACGAACTGGACTACGGCTGGGGTGAGATCGACCACGCGCTCGCCATTCGGAAAAAGAACGGCCTCCCGCTCGAGGAGATCACGGCGCTGCGCGAGAACGGCGCGCCCTGGAGCGAGATTGCCCAGGAATCGAAAACCTCGCTCGTTGAACTGCGGCGGACCAAAAGGCCGTAACGTTGCCAACGAACCCTTGTCCGCAAACGAGGCCGACGAACGCCATCGCACCTGCCTGACCCCTCCTCACGACTCAGTGAGCGGCCGGACGGGCGGATTCGGACTGACCGGAGGCGAAGCGTCCGACCCGAACGCCGACGACGGCGGAGCGGTCGATCCCAATCCCCCCGGCCCGCAGTCCGGCGGCACCGTCGAAACCGACGGGCTTGACGGCGGATCCGACGATGAATAAGACTCTCGCGCTCGTCGCCGCGCTCGCGGTCCTTTCCTCTCCGGTTCAGGCGCCCGCGTGCACCACCGCGGCCACGCGCAATCTCGCCCATGTGGGACCGATCATCGTGAAGAGCTACGACTGGGACAACAGCGACGGATACGTCGTCGTCAATCAGGTGCATCTGCTCAAGACGGCGATCGGGGTTCCCGATCCCTTGACGTGGGTTTCCTCCTACCAGAGCGTGACGTTCAATCAATGGGGCATGAACATGCCGATGGGCGGCATGAACGAGAAGGGGTTGGTCGTAGAGATCATGAAGGTAGGCGACTTCAAGGCCGATCGGAGCGCGGCCGAGGACTACCCGCTCGCATCGAAACAAGGGAAGAAGCGCGCGATCAACCAGGTTCAGTGGGTGCAGTACATCCTCGACAAGGCGGACGGTCTTAATGCCGCGGTGAAGCTGGCGAAATCGGTGCACGCCTCTCCGGAATTCCGGATCGGCGGCAAGAACTACTACCAGAAGCTCTTCGACATCGATCCCGTTCACTACCTGGTCTGCAACGCACACGGGACCTGCCGGGTCTTCGAATACCGCGACCACAGGCTCCTCATCAGCCGCGATCATGCGTGGACGAAGGCGATGCCGAAAAAGAACTATCCGAGCGGGGAACTGCCGTTCGGTCCCGACAGCGTGTCCCCCCACCCTGCGACCGTCGACCTCCCCCGCGTGCCGGTTCTCGCGAACAACTTCGCGGCGAGCGACGCGGACTGTCTCGACAAGTATCTGGCGCTTCCTCAGGGGACTGCATGCGTCAAGGGCGAAAACACGAGCCCGGAACAGCAGGCCTGCCGAGCGGCCTGCGGCAAGATCACCGATCGGGTCAAGGACAGCGCCAAATCGACGCGGCGCTTCATCATGGCGACGGCCAAGGCCGAGGCCGCGCCCGACATGAAGCACGCGAAGACCGCCGCGGGCTACGGGTTCCACAGGATGGCCAAGGAGGTCTGCAACGACAGCACGCGCTGGCAGATCGTCTACCTTCCCAAGCTCAAGCGCGCGTACTGGAAGGCGATCGACCCGGACAAGAACCCCGACAAGTGCAAGGGGCTGCACAAAGGACACGGCACCGTAAGCCTCAAGCACGAGAAAACGCTCGCCCACAGCTGCCGGGAGCTCAAGAACACGCGCGTCTGGGATCTCGACGGCAAGTTGACGGGGCACGCCTACAATCTAATCGACTACCCGTCGCTGCGCTATCCGACGCTCACGAAGATCAACAGCCAGGCCCTCGTGAACAACTTCGCGCACGCCAGCCGCTACCATGCGTCGACCGCCGAGTATCTGTCCAAAGGCAACGGCCTGAGCATGGCGGAAATGACGGCGTACCGCTGCAAGTTGTTCGACTGACGACAGGGAAGGCGTTTCCACGCCTTCGGCGGCGATTTTGTTCTTTAATTAAAATACGCCCCATGACCCTTCACCCCGATATCGTCGAGCTAATTTCCCTCCTCGAAAAGTGGATCGCCCTGCTTCGCCGCTACCACGGCGAAGGACATTGGGTCGCCTGGCTGGAGGAGGATGTCCGCCTCCTTCGAAACAGCGATTTCCGCGGGGTCGAGCATTTTCGCTCGGCGTTCGGCGGCATGGGGAGCATCACGGATTTCTCGCTGCTGCCCGAATCAGGCTCCTGGCTGAGACGATGGCACGCCCGCTTCGTCAACGTCCGCTACGGACGCTTGGTAAGCCGCGCCCAAGCCCTCGCCGACACGTTGTACCGTGAGGAATCCAAAGGCGGCTGAAGGGCGCAAGCGGCCGTCGCCCACCTCTCGCGCGTCGCTTTTTTTGCTAGAATCGAAGCCTACCGTCGGTTGTCCACGCGGGCGTGGTTCAATGGTAGAACGCTACCTTGCCAACGCGGCGTGGCGAGTTTGCTGGAGTATGCCCGAGTCGGTTCCTCGTCGAGAAATGCAACTTTTGGACTTCGCCGACTTTGCTGGAGTTGGCCTGATTCGGCTGCTCAGTGGATACAAATTGGATACACGCTCGTCGCGCGGTTATTCGGTTTAGGGGGATCGGCTGTCAGTCCGCAAGCTTTTCGAGCTGATGCTCCTTGACATCCAACATGTCGCCGCCTTCGGTTCGGATGAGCAGATCATCGTCATTCCGGCCGGTTCCCCCTGACGGGACCACTGTGGCGACGGCCCCAATAAAACGGCTCCCCCTCGGCGGCATATCGACTATCCGGACCTTGTCGCCCGGCTGCAATCGCCCCATCGGTACCTCCCTGCGCTGATATGAATCCGACATGCAGTGTGCGCCCCTCGCCTCTGTAATGCGGGAGCCGCCGATGACGGCCGCGGCCAGAGCCGGCGTTATGTAATACCAGAAGGCCGTTCTTGAAGACCTCTCCCCATCCTGATCCAATCTGAAATCCTTGAACGAGAACGGACCCCATCCGGCTATCCACGCGGCGCAGATAATCGCCGAAGGTAGTATGCCCCATAGGACAGCGTGCCGTAGTAGCCGACGCGATGGGCTGAGGAAAAGTCCACGATCAACGAGGATCAGGCTTGTGGTGAGGAGTCCCGGCCAGAGTGTGCTCACGACAACGACGGCTATGCTCAATCCGAAAAGGGCCGGTCGATCTCCTGCAATGATGGTCGCGGGTACCGCGATTAAAGCAGCGACGGTCGCGGCAGCAAGCAGAGATGCGAGCGCTGCGATGAGCCATATGGTGACGCGCCCAATAAGACCGACGGTTGGCCATCGGATCATGTCTTGGGCGATAACGTCGCGAGAACCCCATCCATCCCTATGCTGAACTGCTTGCTCCGTGTTTCCGCCTGGAGGGCCTCGTGAAATCTAGTGGTCAGCGCGCGTGTTTTTGTCACATCCTGACGTATCTCGCGCAGAAGACCAACTCCAAGCCTCTCGTTGCCAACGTCAAAGTATGCTACGTCGAAGATATGATTGGCGACCGAGAGGGCATCGACTTTCCCGAGATCGAGTAGTTCCAGCAGGATGCCGTAATAGGCGAGGTGAAAGTCCCTTTCTTTGATTCCTATTGCGACGTCACCCTTGGGTTCAGGATCCTCCCACTCGACCCGAATAGGGGTACGGTAGAGATGGACGAGGGAGGCCGACGCAGTCGCGGGAGGGTTCCCATTGATCGAGACGATCCGCTGAGCTTGTCGTTTAGCCTTCGACAACAATGTCGGCCTAGGAGGGCTCGAGCGACCCTTCGCCTCGCAGACATGCCACTGGCCATGCATATCCTGCCCGGCGAGGTCGCCGCGCTCGAACGTTCCCGCTTGAAGCACAAGCGCACCGGTATTGAAGAGTTTGTCCACGAAGACGAGCCAGGGGATGCCCAGTAGCATCTCGGCGACGAGTTTGCTCAAGCTCATCCCGAGTTTATAACTAGATGTGCCCTTCTCGGAGCGGTCGAGCGAGTTGAACAGGCGTGATACCGTCAGGTCCCCCCCGTTCGATTCCGTCAGAACGAGCGCGAGCATCGTGGAGCTCAGATGCCAGCCCATGCTCCGCCAACCGTAGCCCGTCAGGTCCGCCTCGTTCTTGTACCCAACGGTGATCATGCTCCTGACCAGGTCTAGGCGCGAGATGGAGAGGTTGTGGAGAGCGTTGAGGCGCGCGTAGCTCGGCGGGAAGCCTTTCCCATCTACTTCAATCGTGGCCATTCTTTTCTCTACCAATAGCGAAGATCCATTTCCTGACTCGATTCAGGCGCTCTGGATCGTTGGCCCGATACTCCTCGGTGGTACTGCAAATGCTGGTGCCGAACTGGCCCTTTACATTACGCGCGGCATAGACGAGGTATTTTCGACCCACGATGAAGTCAAACCCGCAATCGCCACCACCGACCCCCGTGATAACCGTGATCTTACGCAGACCAAAATCGCCCTTCAAGACCTCTTGGGGATCAAAAAAGAACTCTCGCCCGTACCGGCCGCCACGGATCGAGCCATCGCCCAGGAAGCGACCAGAGACGACTCGTCCGACGAATATCAGAGTATGACTTGAAATCCCGGCTTCGGTAGAAGGCTGTTCTTGGCACTGGCAGGCGCTGAGGGGCGCGGCCCAAATCAGCACACCAAATGCCAGTAGCACAACTCGGCGGAGAGCTCTCATTGCCACCCGCCGAAGTCTTCCCCGCCCATCAGATGCCTCCCGCTTGTCATGCTGCCGAGTCTGCTACTTGGATTCCACAAAGTGGATTTTCACTGTACCCGGAGAAGCTTGAATCGCGTATAGACGCCACCGCTTATTATCGTTCGACCGAAGATCAAAGGAGTAACGGCGCTTGGCGGTCTTGCCCTTCGGTCGGTAATAGCTCGACTTCATGCTGAAATTTTGCCCGACATTGATTCGCCTTCCGATCTTCGCCTCAACGGGTTTTCTTAGTTTCATCTGCTCTCCTCTATTTCCCTAGACGGATTTGCGCGCGCGGGGTAGAAGCCGGAGTCAGAGCGCAACGGTCACTGATCTTGCGGGTTCCCGAACCACCTGCCCCCCAATCTCCATAATAGAAGTGTTAATCCCACGATCCAAACAATACTCAAAAAGATGCCAAAAGGCATCGAGACCGAGCCGAATGCTCCCCGGAATGGAACTAGGAGGAAATTTGGAAATGAAACGAAGATCATGCATACAAGCCAGAACGGTGACGTAAATTTCGTGTACCAAGGATGGTGTGGTTCGGGCATCAAAGTGAAAATGCGCGGGAATATCTTGGCTGAAAACACGAAAATGACGGCAAGAACCGGGAGAGCTGCAAGAATGCACCTCTTGAACTTCCTGGGAATTCGAGGAGCCCAAAAGAGGATACCGAGAAGGGCCGCAATTGTGACGAACGCTGGGAGCGCTCGAGGAAGCAGCAATAGGTAGCTTTTTGCAATAGTCGAAAACTTCATGTCAGATTTCTCGTTCTAACAGGATGGGCTCGGTCGGGTGCTTTCGGTCCCTTGCTGGCGCGCCTCTGCGAACTTCGTCGATCGCTCAGTCCCAATGACGGCGCTCGAGAAATAATGGACCATTCCGTAGGCACGCCGCTGCAACATCCGACTCCTGGTGAGATTAATGCCAGCCTCTATTGCCTGGGTGGATTTCGGGTTGTTTAAAGCGGGCTCAAAAATCGGCTCATTCAGGAAGGCCATCACTTCTTCTTCCCGTGTCATCAATTCCTCCGCACGATTTAAGGTCGGCTGCGACCACCTATTGTAGCGAATTGGCCCGGCATCCCGCTGTCGCCTTGCCATGCCCTCCCTAAGAAGGTAGTCCTTCCTTCCCACGGAGGACGCTATGGCAAAACGAAGGCTCGCCGCCGAGTTCGCGGTCCAGGTTTTCAGCGACGGCACGGTCGACTTTGACGCACTGGACCACTACCTCTGGCGCGCGATTCACGAAGGGCCCGAGAAGGCGCTACGGGCTTCGCGACGCGAGTCCTGGCGCGGAGCACGACGCCCCCGAGCCCGATAGCCAGGACTCGCGAATCTCGGAAATTCGACTTCGGCGATGTCGAATAACGGCGACTTTCTCGACGGAAGAAGGCCTTGCTTTCCGGCGAATAACCCTCCTTCCTTCATCCTGACCCGACGAATAGCGGGGAATAGGAGGGCAAAACGATGAGCGAGAAGACGAGAATAAGGAAGGGCGACCGGGTACGCGACGCCAAGTGGGGCGGCAAGTTTACCGGGACGGTCGTCCGCACGATGACGCGTAGCCATCGGCGCTGGGTATTCGTCCAGTGGGACAACATCGCGGTCGAAGACCAACTGCTCGACTACGAGGTCGAGGCCCTGGGGACGCGGATCGAGGGTGCGATCCCGCCCGTGTTTCTGACGGTCACGAAGAACGAGGGGCCAGCATGAAGTCCAAGCAAGCGCGCGAACAGAAACACCGCGAGCAGGCCGAGGCCCGCGCGGCGTTCATCGCCAAGGAGGTCCTCGGCATCGAGACGCTCGAGGAGCGCAAGAGCGACCGGCTCGACTTCCATGAGGTCAGCGTTAACGGGCTGCGCGAGGCGTTGGCCCTTGCCTACCAGATGGGACGCCGCGAGGCGCGGGGAGGGTCGCGATGAAGTTGATACCTGTAAAGCCGACCAAGAGAACCGACTGGGCGAACTACATCAGCCCGGTGGATCAGGAGCGGGTTCGGCACGAACTCCGCTACCGGATCAGCAGCCGACTGGACGCCGTGGTGGACCGCAAAGGCGCGGTCGCGTTGGTCCTGCACGAGGGCGAAGAATACCAGGCCGACACGGCCTTGAGCGAGAAGGCCCGGGCGAAGCTGGCCTACGTGCTGCTCAACGCTCGCATGACCAAGGGGGCCAAGTGACCGAGAACACGAGACGCTACCTGAAGGTGGAGGAAGTCCTGGGCGAGTGGGCGGTGGTCGCCTACTCCAGCCCGACGCCCCATCCGACCGATGGGACGGTCTGGCTCCGGGGTTTCGACACCGAGGAGCAAGCGCAGGTCACTGCCCATAGGCTCCAGGATGCCATGGTGCAAACGGAGGCGGCATGAACACGAGGCGCGGTCTTTACAAGAGCCTCATCATCGAGGCCACGGGGGTCAGCGAGAAGGACGCGGGATTCGTCGAGGACATCATGCGCAACGACGTCTTCCACTCGACGCTGGACTGGCAGACGCGGGCGAAGTTCGTGCGGGGCGCACGCCAGGCGGTCAAGATTCTCAAGGCCTACCGCGCCGATCCCGAGTTGGCGAGGTATTTCCCCGCGTGAGCGGGGAGGAGGGAGAGTATGAAGATGCCCAAAGACGACGTGCTCAACGCCATCCTGACCGACTTGGTCGCCGACCAGGTCATCAGGGCGCTGGAGCTGGGCTTCAGCCGCGAGGAAGCCGCGCGGGCCGTGGAGATCGGGGTGGACCACGGCACCTACGAGTTCAACGAGCGCCAGCGCCAGGACAAGGCGATGGCGAAGGCGCTCCGACGCAAGATTCGCCCCGAAAGGCGCTGATGATCTGCGCCAAGTGCGGAGCCGACGTCGACGCGGGCAGGCTCCTCATTAGAAAAGAACGGATCGCGGGCATAGCCTGTCACGGCTGCGCCTGGTCGATCGAATCAAACAGGAGGAATGAGGACATGGCGAAGAAGAACGGACAGAAGAAGGGCGCGGACAAGCAGGCGACGGCCAAGAAGAAGGCTGCCAAGACGCAGGGCGGCAAGAAGGCCGCCGCCAAGCCCAAGGGAGCCAAGAAGGAGGGCTCCCTGGCGGCCATCATCGACCCGATGCTCACCACCGGCGGCCATACCGTGGCCGAGATCGCGGCCGAGCTGGCCAAGAAGGCGGTCGAAGCCGCTAAGGGCAAGGACCTCGCGGCCAATGTGCGCGCGCGGATGGTCAGCTACACCCGCAAGGGGTGGCGGGTCGAGAAGGACGAGCAGAAGCGGGTCAAGGTCGTCCAGGCATGAAACCTGATGCCCTGCTCGATGAGTTCGTGCGGCATCTCCGGGTGGAGCGGGGCCTGTCGCCCTGCACCTGGAAGAGCTACGGCTACCAGATCCGGGGCTATCTGCGCTTCTTGGAGGGGAAGCGCAGGTCCCCGGAAGGGGCGACGCGCGAGGACATCCTGGCCTACCTGGAGCGTCGGAGAGAGGACGGCCTTAGGTCGGCGTCGCTGTTCATCGCGGCCATGGCGCTCAGGCAGTTTCACCGCTACCTGGCCGCGTCAGGTCGCGCCTCAGCCGACCCGACCGCCGGGATGCGTCTCCCCCGGTTCAAGCAGCGAATCCCGGAGCCGTTGGGCGCGGATGCCATGGACCGACTGCTTCGTCCTTCACCGAGCGGAAAATTCGGGGCCCTGCGCGACCACGCCATGATCGAGCTCATGTACGCCACGGGGATGCGGGTCTCGGAACTGGTCGGCCTGCGTCTCGGGCAGGTCGATCTCCGGGAGGGCTGGGTGCGCGTGATGGGGAAGGGTTCAAAGGAGCGCCTCGTGCCTTTTGGGCCCCGAGCCGCGGCCGCCCTGGGGCGCTACCTCGAGGCTCGCGCAGCGCGCTTCCCGGCGGCCAGCGACGTCCTGTTCCTCAACAGCCGCGGCGGGCCGCTTGCGCGGGGAGGCTTCGCTTCGCAGCTGGCGGCCGCGGCGCGGCGGGCGGGGCTTTCAGGTCGCGTGACGCCGCACGTCGTGCGGCACAGCGCCGCGACGGCAATGCTTGAGGGCGGGGCTTCGATCCGAGTGATCCAGGAGATGCTCGGCCACTCGAACCTGTCCACGACGATACAACGGTATGCGCATGTCTCGCCGGAGTTCCTCCGCCGGGCCTGCGAGAAGGCGCATCCCAGGTTCTAGGTCCGATTTCCAGGTAGGCCGCGCCGACATCGAAAGCCTTCTGCGGCGTGTCGTGGAAGCTCCCGTCATGGAAGACGCAGGGCAAACAGGACAGGCATCGCATCGAATGGTATTATGAATCGTATCTTGCACTTTTTGTAGAAAATCGTGAGTAAATTAACTCCACACTATTACAAACACAGGAAAAGACTGCGCGAGCGATTCGAGCGCGTGGGACTGCGCGGCTTCTCTGAACACGAAGTCCTCGAACTCGTCCTGACGCTGGCGATTCCGCGTAAGGACGTGAAGGTGCCTGCCAAGGAGTTATTGGCTCGTTTCGGCAGCCTAAAGGCGGTCCTGGATGCGCCTGCTCAGGAGCTTCAGCAGGTTCACGGCCTTGGGTCCGTCGCCCCCATCGTCGTCAGGATCATCCGTGACGTAAGCACCTTGTATCTACAGGAGCGGGTTAAGGCGCGTCCCCAACTCCTTGACCTGGATGATTTGGCCCGGTTCTGGCGCAGCCGTATTGGAGGCCTCTCCGACGAGGTATTCGAGGTTGCCTACTTGGACACATCCTACCGCCTGATGCGTGACGGGGTGGAGACTCTTTCCAAGGGCACGATAGACCGGGCCGTCGTTTATCCGCGCACCGTGATGGAGGCGGCCCTGAGGAGGAAGGCCGCAGCCGTCGTCCTTGCCCACAACCATCCGGATGGGGATGTCACCCCCTCGTCCGAGGATAAGGATTTGACCCGGGCGCTCGTGTTGGCGGCGGCAACCCTTCAGGTGAAAATTCACGATCACATAGTCGTCTCGGCCGACAAGGTCCTCAGCTTCCGTCAGGAGGGGCTTCTGTGACCGTGGCGTCCGCCCTGCTCCGCGAGTACCCCGCCATGAACGACGCCCAACGGGACATCGTGGCCCATGACGCCGGGCCGTTGCTCGTCGTGGCCGGACCGGGCTCGGGGAAATCCTTCGGCCTGGTCCTTCGTACCATGAATCTCCTTTTGGAGAAGAAGGCCGAGCCATCTCAGATTATTCTCTGCACTTTCACCGAGAAGGCCGCCTTCGAGTTGCGCGACCGCATCGCCGACGCGGCGCGCAAGGTAGGGTATGATGAGGACCTTACGCGGCTGCGAGTGGGGACGATCCACGGCATTTGTAACCAACTCCTACAGGAGCACAGGCACAGGACTCCACTCGGGAACTCATACGAGGTGCTCGACGATTTGGGGCAGCTTTTGTTTCTCTTCGAGCACTTCAAAGACGTGGTGGGAGAGGATGTCGAGCCGCCTTTCCTCGGAAGGTGGAAGTCCAAGTGGGGCGCGATCGAGGGACTGCGCAACTACTTCAACAAGCTAACGGAGGAACTTGTAGATGCGTCCACCGTCGCCACGGCCGACGATGCTTTCCTTCGGCCCCTCGGCGAGGGCTATGTCCGGTATCGGGATGCTCTTTTCGAGGCCAATCGAGTGGACTTCGCCCATCAGCAGAAACTGGTCTGCGATCTCCTGGATGACAAAGACGTTTGCCGGCGGATAGTCGGAGGGATCAGATATGTGATGGTAGACGAGTATCAAGACACCAACTATGTGCAGGAGCGGCTCCTCTCCAAGTTGGCGTCCGCTTCGGGCAACCTGTGCGTGGTAGGTGACGAGGACCAGAGCCTCTATCGCTTCCGAGGGGGCACGGTCCGCAACATCTTGGAGTTTCCTAACCGCTTTCCAGATTGTCGCGTCATCAAGCTCACCACCAACTACAGATCGCACGAGAAGATCGTGGCCGCATACGACAGTTGGATGGCATCCGTGGATTGGTCCAACTCTGACGGTCGCCCCTTCCGTTTCGACAAGAAAATTCTGCCGGACCCTGACAGCGAACATC